>Ga0080004_1114317_pt1 | contig 29607 bp, 31 predicted proteins | sample WasSprMetagenome_FD_69207 | JGI IMG/M metagenome (GOLD analysis project Ga0080004, IMG submission 69207) | Sulfidic aquatic microbial communities from Washburn Spring, Yellowstone National Park, USA - WS (SPADES assembly) (version 2) | ecosystem: Environmental > Aquatic > Thermal springs > Hot... | reverse complement strand
ATTCTGAGCGGTCTTAAAAGACCAATGACAAAGACTTGATCTGTCCTTCCTTTTTTCTCCCATGTCTGTAATTATTATAAAACTTATTCTCTTATAGTTTAAAATTTTTGGTATATTTAATATACGATGACGAATATATATGTATGAAGGTGTAGATTTACAGCCGGCAACAGTATGACAGTGTAGATTTCTTCAAAAAGCCTTATTTTCACTTTGACGTACCTAGAAATATAAATAAGAAAATAGCCATCAGCTCTAAATTTTCAGTAATATAGTAGTTCCTAATAATATTTGTATCCTGTCAACTTAAATTCTCTTTCCATGTAATTGAAAGAGACATATTATTCAAGTTTTCTAAATTGCGGCGACTTCTTTCCATTAAATCTTGACTTTGATGGGATGTATTTAAAAAGTGTTTGTTCACTTTCTCTAAGAAATCGTAGAGTTTTTAATAATAATATATATCCTGGGTGAGAAATTAATGATTTTCATAGATTTAAAAAGGAAATCCCTCGGACTAACGTCCTCAGGTTGACAGCCTCACACTTCGTCATTCTTCAGCCGGCGAAGAATCTTCAGCATTTCTCACCAATTCTTTTTCCAGTTTTAAAAAAAGTAAAATCACAAAAATTTTGAAACATTTTTTTAAAAGAGTTGCTTAATAGCCTGGGACATTAATCGCTTATTATTTAATAACTTTCTCAATTCTTAAACAACTCTTAAACTCAACTTTTCCAATCTTTCTCTTTTTTGGAACTCTTCTTCTATGGCTTTTAAAACTTCCATTTTATATTTTGGAGAACACCAATATGGAGCTACAAGTTCGTCTTCTGCAGCTTCTCCTGTTATCCTATGAACTATTATATCTTTTGGTAAGTATGATAAGAAATCAACAGCCAATTTTGCATATTCTTTCATATCAAGCTCTTTTATTTCTCCTCTGTAATACTGCTTTTCCATTGCAGTATGTTTTACTATATGAAGTGGATGGATTTTTATACCATCTATTGGCAGCGCTGCAATAAGCTTTGCTGTTTCCATCATATCATCATAGTCTTCCTCCGGCAACCCAAGAATAACATGGACGCAGATTTTTATTGAAGACCTTTTTTTAGTTCTTAGGACTGCATCAACGAATTCAGAAACTCCATGAGCTCTGTTTATTTTTTTTAGTGTTTTATAATGGGCTGTTTGCAGACCATACTCTATCCATATTTCTGGTTTTTCAATGGTATAGGAAGCTATCAAATCAAGAACTTCCTCCGGTACACAGTCTGGTCTTGTTCCGATAGACATTCCGATTATTTCCGGATAACTCATTGCTTGGTCGTAAACCTCTCTAAGCTTTTCAACCGGTGCATAAGTATTTGTAAATGCCTGAAAGTATGCAAGAAAACCTTTTATGTTTTTGAATTTATTCTTATAAAATTCCATGCTTTTTTCTATCTGGTCTTTTACAGTTTGCTTTGTCATAGCATACGGGCTAAAAGATTCATTATTACAAAATGTACATCCACCCGATGCTTTTGACCCATCTCTGTTAGGACACGTAAAACCTGCGTCTATTGCTATTTTTTGAATTCTTCCACCGTATTTTTCCTTAAGATAATCATTAAACTTTCTGTAATACATTTTTTACCGTCCTTTTAGAGAGATTTTTGTTAATTTAATATAGTCTGCTACTTTGTTTAAACAATGTTTCAATTCATTCTATTTAAAAAACATAAATCAAATTTAAAAATACGTTGGGTGAGAAATTCAATAAAAGTAGGAGATTCTTCACACGGCTTCAGAATGATAAATAAGGTTACCCTTTTTCTAATGTTTATCATTCAACCTTTTTCCGTGTCATCCTGAGGCCGCAAGGCCGAAGGATCTCTTTTTTTATATACTATAAAAACCACTAATTTATCAATCCTAATTAATATTATAATCTACTGCCGTGTTTTAAACAATGTTTATTTTAACATATAACCAATGATTTGAGTTATAATAATACTTTAAAAAATTCGCAGGAGGATTTTGTTTTATGTATAAAGTCTTAGTTACTGATGATATATCTCCAAAAGGATTGGAAATATTAAGCAACGATGAAGAAATAGACCTTGATTATCAACCAGAGATTAAATTTAATGAATTACTTGAAATAATTAAAGATTATGATGCGATTATCACAAGAAGTAGAACGCCGGTTACAAAAGAACTTTTAGAAAGAGCAGAAAAGTTAAAGGTAATAGGTAGGGCAGGCGTAGGCGTTGATAATGTAGATTTAGAAGAAGCTTCTAGAAGAGGTATTTTGGTTGTAAATACTCCGGGGGCTAATACGATCGGTGCTGCTGAAATCACAATGGCACATATATACGCAGTCTTAAGAAAACTGCATTTAGCTCATGACTCTGTAAAGGCTGGTGAGTGGAAAAGGTCAAAGTTTATGGGTGAAGAGTTAGACGGAAAGGTAGTCGGAATAATAGGTCTTGGCAATGTTGGTTCTCAAGTTGCTATCAGATGTAAAGCATCGGGAGCAAAGGTTATAGCTTATGACCCATACATTCCAAAAGAAAAAGGTGATAGGCTCGGTGTTGAGATAATAGATGATTTACATGAGCTTATAAAGATGTCTGATGTTATCACTCTTCATTGTCCATTGACAGAAGAAACAAGAAATATGATAGGAAAAAAAGAATTCGACCTTATGAAGAAAGGCGTTTATTTCATAAACTGTGCAAGAGGCGGAATCGTCGATGAAGATGCTTTATATGATGCAATTCAAGAAGGCAAAATAGCCGGGCTTGGACTTGATGTATTCTCAAAAGAGCCACCGGATGATAGAATCAGAAGATTGTTTGAATTTCCAAATATTAGCCTATCTCCACACATTGGAGCAAATACTTATGAATCACAAGATAACGTGGCGATTAAAATTGCTCAGTATGTAATAGCTGCCTTAAAAGGTCAGTTTGTTGAGGTAGCAGTAAACGCACCATTCACCATAACAGAAGGATTTGAAAACATAAAGGCATATCTTGAACTTGCAGAAAAGCTTGGAAGCTTTCTAACCCAGTACGCAGGGGGACATTTTACAGAGATAAACATAGAAGTTAGAGGAAGCATAAAACAGCATATAGAACCAATAACAGCGTTTTTCTTGAAAGGCTTTTTATCGCCAATTTTAGATACGCCTGTAAATATAATTAATGCGCCTTTCATAGCAAAAGAAAGAGGGGTTAATATCGTCAAATCTACGAGAGAAGCGGGGCTTAACTTTAAAGAGTTTATAAAAATCACTGCAAGGTCTAAAGATAAAGAAGTATCTGTGGGTGGTACTGCTCTCTATGACAAATTCCCAAGAATCATGATGGTTGATAACTACTGGATAGATATTGAACCGCAAGGTGTGATTTTAATGTTTGAAAACAAAGACGTCCCGGGTGTAATCGGAAAACTTGGGACATTGCTTGCAAAACATAATGTAAACATAGCAGGATTTAGACTTGGAAGGTTGGAAAAAGGTAAAATTGCTCTTGGAGCTCTTCAGCTTGACGATAGGTTAAGTGAAGAAATTTTAGAGGAAATTCATCAAATACCAGAAATCATAAAAGCAAAACAAGTTATATTATAAGGAGGCTGGAAGTTGTCTGACAAGAAGATAAGAGTAGCTATTGCCGGGGTTGGAAACTGTGCAAGTGCTTTGATTCAAGGAATTTATTATTATAAAGATAAGCAAGATTTAGAAGCAAGCGGAATAATGCATGAAGAAATAGGCGGATATAAACCTTGGGACATAGAAATAGTAGCAGCATGGGACATAGATGCCAGAAAAGTAGGCTTTGATGTAAGTCAGGCAATTTTTGCACAACCAAACTGTACTACAGTTTTTAAAAGAGATATTCCGCACATGGGCGTTAAAGTCAGAATGGGTAAAGTCCTTGACGGCTATCCAGAGCATATGAAAAATTATCCACCAGAAAACGCTTTCGTATTAGCAGATGCAAAAGAAGATAGTTTGGAGACAGTTGTAAAAGTACTGATAGAATCAAAAGCAGACGTTTTAGTTAACTATGTGCCGGTTGGAGCTGAAAAGGCAGCAAGATTCTATGCTCAAGCCTGCTTAGAAGCAGGTGTTTCATTCATAAACTGTATGCCAACGTTCATAGTATCTGACGATGAATGGGCTAAAAAATTTGAAGAAGCAGGTATACCGGTAATTGGGGATGACATTAAATCACAAGTTGGAGCAACAATTACACACAGAGTTCTTACTCAGCTTCTATTAGAAAGAGGCGTTAAAGTAGATAGAACATATCAATTGAATGTTGGTGGTAATACTGACTTTTTAAATATGCTTGAAAGAAGCAGATTAGAAACTAAGAAAAAATCTAAAACAGAAGCTGTTACATCTTTGATACCTTATGGCATAGACTCAAGGAACGTTCATATCGGACCAAGTGATTATGTGCCATGGCTAAAAGATAAAAAGCTCGCTTTTATAAGAATAGAAGGAAGATTATTTGGAGATGTTCCTATGAACATTGAACTTAGATTGGAGGTTGAAGATTCGCCTAACAGTGCAGGGGTTGCAATAGATGCTATAAGATGTGCTAAACTTGCTCAAGACAGAGGAATAGGTGGTCCTTTATATTCTATTTCTGCGTATACGATGAAACATCCACCAATCCAGTATAAAGACTATCAAGCAAGACAGATGGTTGAAGAATTTATAGCAGGAATTAGAGAAAGGTGAGAATAAAGGTAAAAGTTAAGCCGGGTGCAAGTAAAAACGAAGTTAAAAAGATAGATGAGTATCTTTACGAAGTAAGAACAACTACAATACCGGAAAAAGGAAAGGCAAACGAAAAAGTCATCGACCTTTTATCTGATTTTTTTGATGTTCCAAAAAGTAAAATAAAGATAGTTAAAGGTCAAACAAGCAGAGAAAAAGAGGTGGAGGTAGTAGAATAGCTACCTCCTTTTAATAGTTTTAATTCTTTAAATTTTCAGAATTCTTTTTAATTATTTCGTCAATTCTTTCTAATTTAACATCAATTGGATTCGGCACTAATCTTTTTGTCGCTCCAGTAGCAGCATCAATTCCTGCACCTATTATACCACCTAAAATTACATTTCCTGCCATTCCTGCAGCACCAGCTTCGGCTATAACACTTCTGACAGGTATTTCTAAAGGTTTATAGCCTTCTTTTTCGATTCTTACTGTAAATTCATCTTTCCTTTTCTTAATTAATGCGCAAGGTGTTTGACACATTTCCCCTGTTTGTAAAATTTTAGCTGTAGCTCCAGGCGGATCTGTTTTAATTTCTAATGCTTCTTCAGTTCCTCTTGTTAATGTAGCACAAGAGTTTAACAAGATAGATAAACCTGCTGTTCCCAAAAATACTATAATTTTTTTCATAGAAAACCCTCCTGTTTGTATAAGTCAAGAAGAGGCATTATTTAAAAAGCTTTGAATAGGATTACTCGCTTACTCAAAATTACTTTTTATTTGGAAGTTTTATTTTTTGGTATCCTGAGCTAATAAAAAATATGTTAAAATTATGGAAAACTATAAAAACTTGCATAAATTAAAACAAAATTTTAGATTGGAGGTTAAAAGGATTTTAAAATTAGAAGTTCAAATCCCGGCGGAAGCATTTTTTAACGTTGTAGGAACAAAAGATGAAAATCTCAAATTCTTTGAAGAAATCTTCGGACTAAAAATCTTTGCAAGAGGAACGTCAATCATAGCATCAGGGAAAGAAGAAAATTTAGACAGATTTGAAGAATTTATGGAAAAAGTGTCTTCCTATTTTGAAGTTGGACACGTTTTAATGCCTTCTGATATCAGAAATCTTGCCATTGGATTTAAACTTGAAAAAGAAAGCCCAAAGACACAAAAAGAGGAAGATTTTGCAGACACTATCCTATTTTCTCACAAAAGAAAGCCAATAATGGCAAAAACACCAACTCAAAAGCTTTACGTAGAAACTATAAAACAAAACGATATAACATTTGGAATTGGTCCGGCCGGTACAGGTAAAACATACCTTGCAATGGCTGTAGCAGTCTCTTATTTGAAACAAAATAAAGTAAATAGAATAATTCTCACAAGACCAGCAGTAGAAGCAGGAGAAAAGCTTGGATTTTTGCCCGGCTCCTTAGAAGAAAAAGTAGACCCGTATCTAAGACCGTTGTACGATGCACTTTATGATATGGTAGACCCGGAAAAAGTGGCTGACATGTTAGAAAAAAAGGTTATAGAAGTTGCACCCCTTGCTTTCATGAGAGGAAGAACTTTAAACGATGCTTTTATAATCCTTGATGAAGCACAAAATACAACAAAAGAACAGATGAAAATGCTCCTGACAAGAATTGGCTTTGGTTCAAAAGCTGTAATCACCGGAGACATTACTCAAATAGATTTACCAAAAACATCCCAATCCGGGTTAGTAGAAGCTATGAATGTTTTACAAGATGTCAAAGGAATCGGGTTTGTTAAATTTTCTGAAAAAGACGTTGTCAGACATCCAATAGTACAAAGAATAATAGAAGCTTATAATAGATATGAAGAGCAAAACTCAAAAGAATAGAATTTTAATCAACAAAGAAGTTTATAGTAAAGAAATAACAAAGAAATTTTTAAAAGATATCACTGAAAAAATTTTATCAGAGCTTAATCTTAACAATGTTGAAATAAGCATCACATTGACAGATAACGAGAGAATTAGAGAAATTAATAAAGAATGGAGAGGAAAAGACAAGCCTACAGATGTACTATCCTTTCCACAATATGAAACAATTGGATATAAATATAGACTTTTGGGAGATGTTATCATCTCCCTTCCTTACGCAAAAGCTCAAGCAGAAGAAATCGGATTTACTCTTAAAGAGGAAGTTTTAAGATTGATGATTCATGGAATTTTACATTTACTTGGCTATGACCACGAAACAAACGAAGAAGATGCAAAAATAATGTTTGAATTGCAAGATAAAATTTTTGACAAACTTACCTGCGAGCTAAAGCACCCATAGAAATTAAAGCGTTATATACTTTAAAAGCATAATCTCTTCTACCGTTATAACGCCATATTGCATCCCATGTAAGCCCGTATTTCAAAATATTTTCTTTTAGAATATAAGCCGAAACCATTATATTATTGCAAGGGTCTAACAGCTGATGCGGTCTTAAGCCAAGTCTTTTAATATTCCTTACATTGATTTGACCTATGCCAACATCATAATTGTATCCATTGTCATGTAAATATTGAAGATATATAGCTGCCTCTTCTACAGACTTAGGATTTATTACTTTAACAGACCTTCCATTTTGATTAATATTTATAACCCATGGTCTAAATCCAGATTCAACCTTTGCAATTGCTACAAGAATTTGATAGGGTATATCATATTGCATGGCTGCTCTAACAAAGCATTCTTGATAGGGCACTTCGGCAAAAGAAATTCCTATGGTCAAAAGCAGAGTTATTAGTATTTTTCTCATCATCTTATCCATCTTATGTTTAATTTCGGTTGTTTTAAAGAATATTTTAACATAGAAATGCGAAATAACTTTATTGACATATCGGAAAAATTATGATAAGATGTTTTCTGTAATAAAATTAAAGGAGGATTTACCATGAAAAAAGCTTTTCTTTCATTCATCACTTTGTTCATTTTCACAATCACATCAAAAGCAGCTGAGATTACAGTTTATGCTGCCGCCGATTTGACCTACGCATTTGCAGAAATTGAGAAAGTTTACGAAAATAAGTATCCACAAGACAAACTTAAAATCATCTACGGCTCATCCGGTAAAGGATACACACAAATAATAAACGGTGCTCCTTACGATATTATCTTTTCTGCCGATATGGGTTATGTTGAAAAGCTAAAACAGCAAGGTTATATAATTTCAGAGGTTAAACCTTATGCTGTTGGAAGAATAGTTTTATGGACGTTAAAAAATAGCGGTATTGATGTTTCAAAAGGAATTAACGCTATCTTAGACCCAAAAGTGAAGAAAATAGCTATTGCAAATTGGGAGCACGCTCCTTATGGAGTTGCGGCAAAAGAGTGTTTAGAGCATTACAAACTCTTTGATAAAGTTAAGGATAAGCTTGTTTTAGGGGAGAATATTAATCAAACAGCCCAGTATGTCGAGACAGGTGCTGCCGATGTTGGATTTTTAGCGTTATCTATTGCTGTAAGTGATAAATTGATGAGAGAAGGAGTCTATTATCTGCTACCGGATAGCTGTCATAAACAAATATTGCAAGGAGTGGGAATCTTGAAGAATGCTGCATCGGACAAAGAAAAATTAGAAACAGCAAAAAGATTCTTTGATTTTATGAACACGCCGGAAGCAAGGAAGATAATGATAAAGTACGGTTTTGTTTTACCGGGAGAAAAGATTGAATAGAGTTTTTGGCGAGATTATAAAAATAGATTATAAAGATAACTTCTCTGTTGTAGAGGTAAGTACTAAGCTTGGGAATTTGTTAGCGATAGTATTAGAAGCTCCGGAAGCGGCAGGCTATCTTAAAGAAATGAAGTCTGTTAACCTGGTGTTTAATCCAGCGGAGCTTCTGCTATTTAAAATTAAAGATGAAGATTTGTTAAACATGTTTGATTGTGAAATCATAAAGGTTGAAAAAGGAAAGCTACTATCGAATATTTTTTTAGAAAAAAATGGAATAAAATTAGAAAGTTTGGTTTTAACAAAACAAGTGGATAGATACGATTTAAAGATAGGAGATAAAGTCTTTTGTCATATAAAACCTACAAGTATATTTTTTGAGGTAGTTTGAAGTTTGGACTTTTTGGAGATTATAAAGCAGATAGATTTTGAGCCATTTTATCTTACGTTTAAGCTTGCATCTTTAACGACAATTATTTTATTTATAATTGGAATTCCGGCAGCATACTTTATAGCATATTCAAAATCTAAGTTTAAATCTTTCTTTGAGGCAGTTATTGCACTGCCTCTTGTGTTGCCGCCATCAGTTTTAGGGTTTTATTTGCTATTAATACTAAACAAAAATGGATTTCTTGGAAGTTTTTGGGAAAAATATTTTGGACATCAGCTTGCTTTCCACTTTGAAGGAATTTTGATAGCTTCAGTAATATTTAGCTTTCCTTTTATGGTTCATCCATTGGTTTCCGGGTTTAAAAGTATTGATAAAAGTTTGATAGAAGCATCTTATACCCTTGGGAAATCTAAACTAAAAACGCTTTTTAGAGTTATTCTTCCTAACATAAAGCCGTCAATTTTAAGCGGCATTACTTTATCCTTTGCACATACTGTTGGCGAGTTTGGAGTTGTTTTAATGGTTGGTGGTAGTATAGACGGAGAAACAAAGGTTGTATCAATTGCAATTTATGATGCAGTCGAAAAATTAGATTATACATCTGCACATGTTTATTCAGCAATTCTTTTTGGATTTTCGTTTTTTATTTTGCTTTTGGTTTATATGTTTAATAGTTCGGGATGGGGGGTAAAAAGGTGAGAAGTGAAAGTAAGAAAGTGGGATGTGAAAGGTTTATTGTTCTTTAATATTCAGTTAAATTTTATTTTGAAGATTTCTCTTTTTGTTTGCTGATTTCATCTTTTATCTCCATGATTTCTGTTAGGATTAAATATAATAAATCTTTATCTGACCTCTCTACTCTGTCTATCAAAAGCTTTCTTATTAGTACTTCATTTTCTTTCTCTCTCCCTTTTAACTCTCTTTTTATTTCTTCTAAATCATTATCTATTTTGTCTATTTTTACTATTAACTTTATATGGTCATTTTTAATCTCTGAAACTTCTTCTTTAACATATTCAAAGTTCTTCTTTAATACTTCCGTGTCGTTCTTTAATACTATTAAATCTTGTTTTATTTCTTTTGTTCTTTCATCAAACAATTTATATAGAACATTCTTGACGAAGTTAACTCCATCTTTCAATATCTCATAAATGTTTCCTATATCCATAGATTTAACCTGAAAAAAAGATTTTTATTAAATAATAATATATCATATTCTACTTCTTTATAAATATGCCTTAGGTGAGAAATAAGTGATTTTTATAGAATTTAAAAATGAGATTCTCCGGACTAAAGTCCTTAGAATGACAGGAAAAGGCTGAATAATAAGCATAAGAAAAAAGGTAGCCTTATATGTCATTCTGCAGCCGGCGAAGAATCTCATGTTTTTTCTTTTCAACTCAAAAAATCAAAAGATGAGATCCTTCGTCCTCAGGATGACAAGGAGAGGTAAATTTAAAAATTTTGGAACAACCTTAAGGATCTCATTCTTTAAAAAATAAGAAATTAGGAAAGTGAGAGGTTGTTCACTGTAGCTGCAATATGGCAAAAATGCAAAAAAAATAAGTTCTTTCTAACAAATGTAAGATGAAAGTGTAATCTATGCATTTCTAAACTTTAGAATTTTGTAGAACACACTTATTCAAATCTACTTATTTATATAGATAATTCAACTTGCATAAAAAAGGTGAATAATCAATTAGGCATGCAGTTAAATGAACTTGGAAGCACTTTGATTATCAAAAAACCTCTCACCTACTCACTTATTCACTCTCTCACTTTAACAAAAAGGTGAGCCGTGAAGCCCACCATTTGATTTGTATTAATATGTTCTTTCTTGTGGTTGATATTTTGTGATTCTTACTTCACAGTATTCTACTTTTGGACCCTCCGGTGTGTAGTAAGCTAAGCTGTGTTTTAAGAAATTTTCATCATCTCTGTTTGGATAGTCTCTTCTTGCGTGAGCACCTCTGCTTTCCTTTCTTAACACTGCTGTTGTTGCAATAGCCTCAGCAAGGTCTAAGAGATATCCGAGCTCCATGTAATTTATAAGCGCTGTATTGAAGATTTTTCCACTATCACCCGGAGCAAGGAGTTTATATCTTTCTTTTAACTCTTTAATTTTTTCGATAGCTTCAAGCATTGGTTTTTCTTCTCTAAAAATTCCAACTTTATCCCACATTGTTTGAGCAAGCTCAATTCTGATGTTATTTATGTTTTCTTTGCTTTCTTTTTTAAGAAGCTGTTCAATTTCTCTTCTTGCTCTTTCTTCTTCTGCTTTTAAGTTAAAGTTATCTGCTGATTTGCTTCTTGCATACTCAACTGCAGCAGCGCCGGCGGGTTTTCCAAATACTACTAAGTCAAGTAAAGAGTTTCCACCAAGTCTATTTGCCCCATGAACAGAAACACATGCACATTCGCCAACTGCAAACACACCATTGACGCCTGTCATACTTGTTTTATAGTCTCTTACATCAATACCACCCATAGAGTAGTGAGCTGTTGGTCTAACCGGGATTGGCTCTTCTATTGGGTCAACGCCTTCAAAGTCTATACACAACTGTCTAATTTGAGGAAGTCTTGATTTGATTTTTTCAGCTCCAAGATGTCTAAGGTCAAGGTGAACGTAGGCCATCATTCCTTCACCCCAACCTCTACCTTCAAGGATTTCTGTCTCTATAGACCTTGCCACAAGGTCCCTCGGAGCAAGCTCCATCTTTTGTGGAGCATACCTTGCCATAAATCTTTCACCTTTGTTGTTGATTAAATATCCACCTTCACCTCTTGCACCCTCTGTAACAAGTATACCGGTAGACCTTAATCCAGTTGGGTGGAATTGAACAAACTCCATATCTTTAAGCGGAATGCCTGCTCTGTAGCAAATAGCCATTCCATCACCTGTTGAACCTATCGCATTCGTGTTTCTTACCCAATAAACCCTTGCATAACCACCGGTTGCAAAGATAATAGCTTTTGCTTTTATTGCATGCACTTCACCACTTCTTATATCTATAGCTATAACACCTTTAGCTTCGTTGTTATCTATGATCAACTCTGTTACAAACCATTCATTTAAAAATTCAACATCATTCTTTAGGCATTGTTCGTACAATGTATGTAAAATTACGTGCCCTGTTTTATCTGCTGCGTAGCATGTTCTTGGAAATCCAGCACCGCCGAAAGGTCTTTGTGCTATTCTCCCATCCGGCAATCTTGAAAAAGGAACTCCCAAGTGTTCTAATTCGTATATTCTTTTAGGAGCTTCATTACACATAAATTCTATAGCGTCTTGGTCTCCAAGGTAATCGCTACCTTTTACAGTGTCAAAAGTATGAACTTCTGGACTATCTGATGGGTCGACGTTTGCAAGGGCAGCATTAATACCGCCTTGGGCTGCACCTGTGTGAGACCTTGTTGGATAAACTTTTGTAATAACTGCTACTTTAACATCTTTTGCTTTACTTGCTTCAAGTGCAGCCATTAATCCAGCTCCACCAGCTCCAACTATTAAAACGTCATAGCTTAGCATTTTAGCTCCTCCTGATAAAATAAAACAATGTTTTATTATAAAACAATATAAAAATATTTTCCAGTAGTTTTTATGTAAGATAGAACGTATTTGAATACGAAACTGCTTAAAATTATAACCAAACCAAAAAAGTAATATATTTTTTGATTATCTTTATAAAGTTAAAGCGAAGAATTCTTCCTTCTTATCTAATTGATTCTTACTCTGGAAAAATGAATATCTTTTGGATAGTTCCATTTTGTATAAGACTATTACAAAAATCCATATCACCATTCTGCAGCCGACGAAGAATCTCCTATTTTTCTTTTCAAATCGAAAAAAATCAAAAGATGAGATCCTTCAAATTTCGGCCTTAGGATGATATGGAAAAGTAAGCTTACAAAAATTTTGGAACATTTTTCATTAACAACTCATCTAAGGCTTCACACAGTCTTTCAATATCTTCATAAGAATGATTGTAATTTATCGTTATTCTAAGTCTTGAAGTTCCCTCCGGGACTGTTGGCGGTCTTATCGCTTGAACAAAAAAGCCTTTTTCTAACAATCCATCTCTTAATTTTATAGCATTCTCTTCTTTTCCAACTATCAAAGAGATTATAGGAGTACCAAAAAACTTTACGTATATTCCTTTATTTTTTAAAGAGCTTGCCAAATACTTAGATTTTTCTAAAACTTCTCTTCTTCTAAAATCCTCTTTTGCTAATATTTTAAAATTTTCAAGAGATATAAAGTTTTGGACAGGAGATAGGCCTGTTGTAAATATTACAGACCTCATAGTATTTACAAGATAATCTATCAAAATCTTACTTCCGCAAATAAAAGCTCCATAACTACCAACAGCCTTAGATAATGTTCCCATCTGAATGATATTACTATCTGGTATTAGATTAAAATAATTAAGACTTCCTCTTCCTTCTTCTCCAATTATACCGGTTGCATGAGCATCATCAACTATAACAACAGCATCATACTTTTTTGAAATTGCTATGATTTTATCAAGTGGAGCAATATCTCCTTCCATACTAAAAACTCCGTCTGTAATGATTATCTTCTTTCCTTTCGTGTGATGTTTTTTAAGCTTTTCTTCTAAATCTTCTACATTACAATGTCTATAAATGACCTTTTTTGCCTTAGAGATTCTAATCCCATCTATGATTGAAGCATGATTTAATTCATCACTAAAAATAATGTCCTCTTCATCAGAAATGGCTTGTATAAGTCCAACGTTAGCCATATATCCACTACCTACGACTATACAATCCTCTGCTTGCTTGAATTTTGAGATGAATTTTTCAAGTTCTTTTTGAATTAAGTGGTATCCCGATACCAAAACAGATGCACCGCTTCCAAGAGATAATTTATCAATATTTTGAATCAGCTTTTGTTTCGTAATTGGATTATCTTTTAGACTTAAATAGTCGTTTGATGAGAAATTGATAACATTTTCGTTTAATATTGGTCTTATTCTGTATCTGTTTTTTTGCTTTATCTCTTGTAATTTTTTAGATAAAATCTCATCTAAGTTTAACATCCTTACTTATCGCTTTCATAAACAAACTTTCTAAAATTTTCAAGAAGTTTTAGACCAAGTGTTTGACTTTTTTCTGGATGGAACTGTACTGCCCATATGTTGCCTTTTTCAATGCTTGAGCAGAAATCTATTCCATAATCTGTTGTAGTTGCTATAATATCCTTTTCGTCCGGTTTAACATAATATGAATGGACAAAATAGAAATACGAGCCATCTTCAATATCTTCAAACATTTTTGAATCTTTTTTCTTCCAAATCTGATTCCAACCCATATGGGGTATTTTTATGTTTAATTTATCATCAAACCTTACTACACTACCTTTTATAACTCCAAGTCCTTCATGAGAGCCAAACTCATAGCCATATTCAAAGAGTATTTGTAATCCTAAGCATATACCAAAGTAAGGTTTTCCATTTTCTATATGCTTAATTATTTTATCTTTCAAGCCAAGCTTTTCTAAGTTATGGATTGCATCCCCAAAAGCTCCAACGCCCGGAACAACTATTGCCTTTGCTTTGTCTAAATCTGAAGGGTTTGACGTTCTCAGCACACTAAACCCTACTTTTTCAAGAGCTTTCTCTACACTTCTTAGATTACCCATTCCATAATCAACTAATGCTATCATGTAGCTCCTTCACCAAAGATTTTAATCCTTCAAAATCTTTTTTACCTTGTAATTTTACTATCGCACTTCCAACTATAACACCGTCTGCAAAGCTTGATATGATTTTAGCATGCTCTCCCTTTGAAACGCCAAATCCAACGGCAATTTTTTTATCTGTCATTTTCTTAATCTCTTCTAATTTGCTTTTAAGCTCTTGCCATGGCAAACTTTCTCTTTCCCCCGTAATGCCTGTAATTGATACGTAATATATAAAATCATCACTCATGTTTGAGATAAGTTTAACCCTTTTTTCATGTGAAGTTGGAGCAAGTAGGAAGATTACAGATAATCCATACTGATTTGCTATTTTTTTTAAGCTTTCTCCCTCTTCCGGTGGTAAATCTGGAACGATTAATCCATCAATACCATTTTCTCTTGCTATCTTGCAAAAATTTTCTTCTCCCATTTTAAAAATTGGGTTGTAATATGTCATTGCGATAAGCGGCTTATCTGGAAATCTTTCTTTTATAGTTTTTGTAATTTCAAAGACTTTAACCGGTGTAATGCCATCTTTTACAGCTTTCTCGTGGGCTGCTTGGATTGTAATGCCATCAGCAACAGGGTCTGAAAAGGGAAATCCAACTTCTAAAATATCGGCACCATTTTCTAATAAAACTTCTGCTGTTTTTATGCTGTCTTCAACAGATGGATATCCTGCCATAAAGTAGCAAATAAGGGGTTTTTTAATCTCAAATACTTTTCCTATCACTGAACCATCTCCTTAAATTTTGTCAAAGCGTTATCTAACACTATAAATAAATATCTCTCAACTCTTCAACACTTTTAGCTAAGGCTACTTTTGTAAAGATTTCATCTAATTTATCTGTATCTTCGCATTTATTAACAAAACTCTCTAAACTCTCTGGAATATTTCCAAACTTAAGCTGAATTAACTTAAATATAGCCTTTCTTTGAGCTTCTAACCTACCCTCCAATTTACCTTTCATCCAACCTTCCATCTTCCATTTCTCAGTTAATGTCATCATCTTCTCATCACCTCCCGAAATCTCTTTCAAAATCTTTTCAACTTTTTCAGCATCTTTCTTTACCAAAACAATATAATCCAAAATTATAAACAAGGAATCCGATTTATGCTTAATTATTAACTCAAGGATTGGTCTAAGGTTTTGAATATCATCAAAAATACGCTTCATAACAAGCATAGCCAAAATTACATCCATATTTTGAGAAATTCTGCTTTTTAACTCTTCATCAGGTATTTTGTTTAAGTCTATGAGTATGTAATTTAGTTTTTGCGTGTATTCTTGTAAATCTTTGTCTTTTACTGTTGGCAGGTTGGTTGGAATATTCCATTCTCTTTCTCCATGATAAAAAACAATATTAATGATCGGCGGATAATATTCTTTTTTTATGGCTTCTTCCCATATTACAGCATTATAGTATAAAAGCTGCACTGGTAATGTTTTATCTACATAAGATTTATGCTCAAAAACAAATCTTATAAAAGTATCTTCATTGTTTATCTTACAGCTAAAAAGTAAATCAAGCATGAATTTTTTAGACTTTTTGGAGAATTTTTCTGTATTTACAAGAGTTATTGAAGATGGGTCTAATTTTGATGCTAATGTTGGAATAAATATGTCTAAAACTGTCTGAAGGCTTTTTGGATTAGAAAACATTTGTTTAAAAAACCAATCGTGAGGCTGTAGGCTTTTATCTTCCATTATGTCTCCAAACCTGGATTTTGTTTAGTTAAAACTATAGGCTAATATAAATCTTTCTTACTTATCACCAATCAACCCTCAGACTTAACCATTGATAAAATGTCATTTGTAAGCTTATCTATATTTGTTCCCTCTTTTGCAGAGACTAAATAAACCGGAACGTCCTTACTTAAATCTAAAGTCTCTCTTATAACTTTTTCAGCTTTTGCTTTTTCACTTTGATTTAACTTATCTATTTTTGTCCCAACAACTATGTAAGGTTTCTCAAAAGATTCAAGCCATTCTTTCATCAAAACATCAAGATTTGTAGGTGGATATCTTGTATCTACAAGCATTATGATCAAATTTAGATTTTCTCTATTTAAAAGATAATCTTCTATCATTCTTTTCCAATTTTGCTTTTCTTTATGAGACACTGCCGCAAATCCATAACCCGGCAGGTCTACAAAGTAAATATCATCATTTAAGAGAAAGAAGTTGATAAGTCTTGTTTTTCCCGGTGTTGAACTTACCTTTGCGATGCTTCTTTTAAAGATAGCGTTTATTAGAGAAGACTTTCCTACGTTAGACCTACCAACGATGGCTATCTCTGGCTTGTTTGGAGGCGGAAAGTCATCCGGTTTAACTGCACTTTTTACGAATTTTACACTTTTTAAACTACCCATTCTTAGCTTGCTTTTTCATAAACATAGATTGGTGGTTTTTGCTTAAGAACTACATCTTTATCAATGATTACCTTTTTAAGTGTCTTTTGATTTGGCGCTTCATACATAACATCAAGCATCAAGTCCTCTATAATAGCTCTCAAACCTCTTGCTCCTGTTTTCCTTTTGATAGCTTCTCTTGCTATCTCCCTTAAAGCATCCTCTGTAAACTCTAACTCTATTCCATCTATTGCAAGCAAGCTTTTGTATTGTTTTATCAAAGCATTTTTTGGCTCTGTCAGGACCCTTACAAGCGCATCTTCATCAAGCTCTTCTAAGGTTGCTATAACCGGCATTCTACCAAGAAATTCCGGTATCAATCCAAACTTTATAAGGTCTTCCGGTTGGACTAAGGATAATAAATCTTTCTCCTCAGATTTTGATTTAATATCTGCACCAAAGCCTATAGATTTTTTTCCAATTCTTTGTTTGATTATATCTTCAAGTCCGACAAAAGCACCACCGAGAATAAAAAGAATGTTCGTAGTATCAATTTGAATAAACTCCTGATGCGGGTGTTTTCTTCCGCCTTGTGGTGGCACGTTTGCGATTGTTCCTTCTAATATTTTTAACAAAGCTTGCTGAACACCCTCACCGGAGACATCTCTTGTAATGGATGGATTATCTCCGGATTTTTTTGCTATTTTATCTACTTCATCTATATAAACAATTCCTTTTTCTGCTGCTTCTACATCGTAATCAGCATTTTGAAGCAATCTTGCAAGAATGCTTTCAACGTCTTCACCAACGTATCCTGCCTCAGTGATGTTTGTAGCATCTGCGATGGCAAATGGTACGTTTAAGATTCTCGCCAAAGTTCTTGCTAAAAGTGTCTTTCCAGAACCTGTTGGACCAATAAGCAGAATATTGCTTTTCTCAATCTCAACGTCTTTATCTTTAAATAACTCTTTTTGATATATTCTTTTGTAATGATTGTACACCGCTACTGATAAAATCTTTTTAGCTTTTTCTTGGCCTATAACGTACTCATCAAGCTTAGCTTTTATCTCTGCGGGCGTTGGAAGTTCTGATAAATTTTCAAACTTTTTGTTTTCAAGCTCTTCCCTAACTATAGACGCAAGTTTATCCACACAACTATCACAAACGAGTATTTCATTAGGCCCTTCTACTAATACATCTGCTTTACTTTCTGGTTTTCCACAGAAAGAACATTTTTTTTCTTTTGCCATTTTTCTTACTTTTCACCTCTTTTATATATAACTTTATCTATAAGACCATATTCCTTAGCCTCTTCAGCAGACATAAAGTAATCTCTCTCTGTGTCTGCTTCTATTTTTTCAATTGGCTGTCCTGTGTGCTTTGCTAAGTATTCGTTCAACATTCTCTTAAGTCTTAGAATTTCTCTTGCATGGATTTCTATATCCGTAGCCTGCCCTTGGAATCCACCAAGCGGTTGGTGAATCATTATTCTTGCATTTGGTAGAGAGTATCTCTTTCCCTTAGCCCCGGCGGAGAGTAAGAAAGCTGCCATGGATGCTGCTTGCCCCATACAGATTGTAACTACATCCGGTTTTATGTAGTTCATGGTATCGTAGATAGCAAGTCCGGCAGTCACTACACCACCGGGAGAGTTAATATACATATAAATATCTTTATCTGGGTCTTCAGATTCTAAGAACAAAAGCTGTGCAACAACTAAGTTAGCAATATGGTCATCAATAGGCGTTCCAAGAAGAATTATCCTATCTTTTAATAACCTTGAATATATATCGTATGCTCTTTCACCTCTTGGTGTTTGTTCTATGACTATTGGTATTAACTGATTTAAAATCTTATCCATTTTGCTCCTCTTTATTTTCTTGTTTTTCTCTTGCTTCTAACTCTTCTTTAGATATCTCTTTAATATTTGCTTTTTCTACCAATATGTCAAGTGCTTTTTGTCTTGCAATATCAGATTTAATTCCTTCTAACATGCCTTTTTGGATTAAATATTCTCTCATATCAGCAAATGAAACATTATAAGACTGTGCTAATTTAGAGATTTGTGCGTCTAACTCTTCGTCAGATACAGTAATTCCTTCTTTTTCAGCGATTTTTGAAAGGATAAGCATAACTCTAACATTATTTAAAGCTGTTATAGTCAAGTTCCCACTTGCAGCCTCAAGTATTTCTTTATTTGGCTTAATTCCATAACTTTCAAGCTGAGCCGCATATCTTTGAGTTAAATTGTCGATTTCCAACGCTAATAGAGAAGCCGGAACCGGAAAATCATAATCTTGAGCTAATTTATCTAAAATCTTCTGTTCAATTTCTTGTTTTCTAAGAGCTTTTAATTGATTTTCTATGTTTTCTCTAATTTTGTTCTTAGCTTCTTCTACGTTCTCACCAAGACCTACAGATTTTACAAACTCATCGTTAAATTCTGGAACAACTTTTCTTTTTACTTCTAAAATTTCTAATTCTATTTTTGCTTTACCTATCTCTTCGCCCTTTTCATTATATAAAGGTGCGTTTTCAAGCTCTATCTTATCGCCAACTTTTTTTCCTTTTATAGCGTCTTCAATCTCTTTTCTTAAAGTACCTGAGCCAATTATGGTTTCAAATTCGTCCTCTTCTTCTTCGCCTTTATCAGAAACTATGTGATATTTGACCTTAACTTTATCACCATCTTCTATTTCTTTATCTGCATCTTCGTATCTAACATTGTTCTCTAAGATATTTTTAATAGCATTTTCTATATCTTCATCTTTTACTTCAAGCTTGACAACTTCAACTTCTATACCTTCATAAGGCTTTAATTCAAACTCTGGAGCAACTTCAAAGCTAACCTTCATTGATAATTTTTCATCATTTTCAAGATTTACATCACCGAATAATATTTCAGGTGTGATTGGTTTGAGATTTTCTTTTTCAAGTATTTCAGGAAGATATTTGTTGATGTATGCTTTAGCCACTTCTTCTTTAATAGCTTCTTTATATTTTGCCTTTATTATAGCCTTTGGAACATGACCTTTTCTAAATCCTCTTACTTCTGCTACTTTTGATATTTCTTTAATCACTTCTTCGGCTAATTCTTTTATCTTTTGCCCTTCATCCTCGATTGTTAAAATTCTTAATAAGTTTTCTGCTTCTACTGCTACGTTCATCTATTCACTCCTCTTAACAATTTTTTAAGAGAAAATTATATCATAAAATCCAGTGAGTTTTAAATTGCATATTTTTTGTGCAAAAGTATTTTAAAATTTCAAATTTTGAATTATAATAATATTTTCTAAATTTATCCTTGTAAAGGAGGTTTTTTATCATGGGCAGTAATAGCCCGACGAAAATGTACTTCAAAAAAATTATCAAGGAGGAAAGAAAATGGAAAAAACCCTCGGACTGCATATCTTAGCTGACCTATACGGAGTAGATTTTGAAAAAATCGACCACGTTGAAGATGTAAAAGCTCTTCTTGAAGGTGCAGTCAAGTACGCAAACTTAAGTAAATTATCATCTCATTTCCATCAGTTTAATCCTCACGGTGCAACTGGAGTCATACTCTTAGAAGAATCTCATATTTCTATTCATACTTGGCCAGAGCATGGCTATGCTGCAATAGACGTTTACACTTGTGGTGGTAAAGAAAAAACTTTCAAAGCTATGGAATACATCATTAAAACTCTCAAACCAAAGAGAATTGATGAGAAGATAGCTGAAAGAGGCGTAGTTCCGGTTAACCCTGAAGGAGTAAACATAGAAAAAATGCAGCTGGCACAAGTATAATCTGATTTTTAGCATTGTTATTTTAAAAATCTGCCGGTAAATTTGTTGTATGACTAAATACGGAGGTATTACTATGCTTAATAAAGAGATGTTAGATTTACTCAAAGATTTTACGCCGGCAGTATTTGCAACAGTAAAAGACAGCAGACCACATTTGGCATTTGTTTCATGGTTAATAGCTACTGATGAAAAAACGATTAAAGTAGCATTAAGTAAAAATTCTGCATCAGTAAACAATATTAAAGAAAATCCAAATGTGGCAATATCTGTATTTGGTCCGTCTATAGCAGCAACGATTTACGGTACGGCTAAGATAGTTAAAGATGAAATAGAAACTATTCCATTTCCTGTTTCTGTGGTAGAAGTAAATGTTGAATCTGTTGTTGATAACTTGTTCCCAGGTGCAACAGTTAAAGGAACTATTCCATTTGAACACACCGGCAACATACAAAAGGCTTTAGAGCTTGATGAAAAAGTTTTGAACGCTTTAAAGTAAATGGAGGAGCTATTATAGGAGATCCTTCGGACTTGCATCCTCAGGATGACAAAGTCATCTAATGCTGTCATTCTGAGGAAGCGAAGAATCTCCTGTTTTTTTCTCTTTTCAAAAAACATTAAAAATTATATCCGTCACTACGCTCAGGATAGCAAAGAGAAAATAGAAACCTATCATTCTGAGGCTGTACAAAGAATCTTACATTTTTAGACCGTCAAACCTATTGAAAAAATTAATTTAAACATTATATTAATACCTTGTACAAATTACTTTTTAAAAGGTGAGTTTTATTGGCTATATCTCCCGAAACAATTGATGAAGTCCAAAGAGTTGCTAATGTCTACGATATAATATCGGATTATTTATCTCTAAAAAAAACAGGTTCTGTTTACGTAGCTTTATGCCCTTTTCATAACGAAAGGACTCCGTCTTTTGTAGTATCTCCGACAAAAAATATTTTTAAATGTTTCGGTTGTGGAATCAGCGGAAATGCTATTAAATTCTTAATGGAATACGAAAAAATATCCTTTTCTGAAGCAGTCATAAAAATAGCACAAAAGTATGGAATAACGGTTAAATACATAGGCAATGACAAAGATAAACATTTAAAAGGTTTATACTCTCTTACAAGGCAGATTACAGATTTTTATAAAAACCAGCTTAAAGAAAGTCAAATAGCCAGAGAATACCTAAGAAAAAGAGGGATACTGCCTCAAACGATCATAGACTTCGAGATAGGATACTCTCCAGAAAATCCAGAAAGGTTTAATAAATTTGTCCAAGAAAATAATATATCTATTGAAGGTCTAAATAAAATAGGCTTGATATCTGCTCATAATGACAAAATCTATGATAAGTTTAGCGGAAGAATAATTTTTCCTATCAAGGACCATAAAGGCAATATAGTAGGATTTGGCGGAAGGGCTATAGATGAAAACAGGCATCCAAAGTATCTAAACTCACCAGAAACTCAAGTTTATAAAAAAAGTAAAGTTTTATATGGACTTTTTGAAAATAGCCAAATTATAAAAGAAAAAAGTCAAGCTGTAATTGTTGAAGGTTATATGGATTTAATATCTTTATATCAAATTGGAATTAAGAATGTTGTTGCAACCCTCGGGACAGCTCTTACAAAGGAGCATGCTAATCTTCTTAAAAAATATATAAATGAAGCCGTTGTTATGTTTGACTCTGATGAAGCAGGAAAAAAAGCAGCTATAAGAGCTGCAGAAATCTTACTATCCGAAGGAATTGCTGTTAGATATGCTTATTATACTGAAGCAAAAGACCCGGATGAGCTATCAAAAAAAGGTTTAAATGCTGTAAAAGAAATTATAAACAATGCCGAAGATATTATATTCTTTTTGACACAAAAACTTAAAGAATTAAATAACTTAGAGGATAAATATCAGCTAATGAGATATGGAACAATCTATAGATATATTTTAAAGATTTTAGCAAATATAAAAGACCCTGGATTAAAGGCAAGTTATGTAAGCTATTTATCTCAAATGCTTAATAAAACGTCATCAGTAATAGAATCAGATATTGATAACATAAAAAAGCAACCTGAAAGAGAAGGTCAATCCGAAATAGAAGAAGCTAATAAGCTAAATTTAAGATTAACCTATAAGGAAAAAGTTTTTATTAAATATATCTATCAAAATCCAGAAGTACTAAAAGATGAAATTTTTGATAAAATATCTTTTTCTGAAAAAATACAATATATTATAGATTTAATTAAAAATAATGCTGAATACGAGCTATTAATATCTGATATAATTCAAGACACTAAAATACAGCCATCTTATGAATCTTTTCAAGACATTCTAAACGAGTTTGTAAAAAAACATGAAAAAGATAGTCAAAGACTTATGGGTGAAGCAATGCTAAATAAATAAATTTTAGGAGGTTACTGCAAAAATGATTAACTTACACGACAGGGATGATGTAAGAACTCTTATTAACCTTGCAAGAGAGAAGGGATACGTAACCTATTCAGAAATAAGTACATATGTGGATGAAGAGTTTTTCTCATCCGACGAGAATATAGAAAGTCTTATTGAATACTTAAACGAGCTAAACATTGATGTTAGAGATGATGAAAAAATCAAATCAGAAGATGAAGATATTTCGGAACACTTAGGAATTGACCTAAGCGATGACGACGTTTGGAATAAAGCTGACGACCCTGTTAAGCTTTACCTTAGAGAAATGGGTAAAATTCCACTTTTAAAGAGAGATGAAGAAATCAAATACTCAATGGAAATAGAAAGAGGCAGGAAAAAAGTATTTAGAGGACTTTTAAGAACATCTTTCTTAACAGAAAGACTTTTAGATGAATGGGCAAAAGTAATAGACGGAAAAGCAAGAGTTCACGATATCCTAAATTTAGATGAGCCGGAAGTCAAGGATGAAGAGGAAACTTCAGAATCTGAAGAGTTTAGCTTAGAAAATAACAGTAATTATGATAAAATTACAGCAGATTTTATCAAAAAAGGTCTTGAACTTGCAAAACTATACAGAGACCTTATAGAAAAAGAGAAAAAGTACTTAGAAACAGGAAGCTTAGAGGATAAAAAAGAGTTTGTATGGCAGCATGCAAAATTAAATAGATTTATCAAAAGCTTAAATATTAAATTCACAAAATTAGACAAAATAGCAGACGAATTAAAAGAGCTTTATACAAAGCTAAGAAAGAATGAAAAAGATTATGAAAAAAGAATAAAAATCATCTCTAAAATTCATCCTAACATAGATTTAATGCTCTCGCCAGATTATGAAAAAAATCCGGAGATTCTTAAAAAGCTTGAAGAGCATGGCTTTTCTTACGGAAGGTATGAAATTCTAAGAACAGAAACATTGAAATTAAGAGATGAAATAGAAGAGATAAAACAAAAAATCGGAACAATCCCATCAGAATTTGACCATGTTTTAGACTTAATCCAGTCAGGTAGGAATGAAATCAATCATGTAAAACAAATATTGGTTAAGGCAAACCTTAGACTTGTTGTATCAATAGCTAAAAAATACACAAACAGAGGTTTACAATTCTTGGACCTAATCCAAGAAGGAAATATAGGTCTTATGAAAGCTGTTGATAAATATGATTATAAGAAAGGATTTAAATTTTCAACCTATGCTACATGGTGGATTAGGCAAGCAATAACAAGAGCTATAGCAGACCAAGCAAGAACAATAAGAATTCCTGTTCACATGATAGAAACTATCAATAAACTTTTAAGAATATCAAGAACGCTAGTACAAGAGCTTGGTAGAGAGCCAACTCCGGAAGAGATTGCCAAAAAAGCCGGAATGCCAGCTGATAAGGTAAGAAAAATACTTAGAACGTCCCAAGACCCGGTATCTCTTGAAACTCCAATCGGTTCAGATGAAGAATCTCATCTTGGAGACTTTATAGAAGATAAAAGCGTTCTCTCTCCGGAACAGCACATGCTAAAACAAGCTTTAAGATTACAGTTGGATGAGGTTCTATCAACCTTATCAGAAAGAGAAGAGCAAGTTTTAAGGTATAGATTTGGTTTAGAAGATGATACAGAGCATACATTAGAGCAAGTTGGAAAAAGATTTGGTGTAACAAGAGAGAGAATTAGACAGATAGAAGCTAAAGCATTAAGAAAGCTCAGACATCCACATAGAGCAAAATATTTAAAGCCGTTTATCGAAGGTGAATAAATATAGCTGAGAAAGTGAAGCAAAAAGATTAATCATTTATCAATTTTAAGATACCAGTTAGGTTAGAAATGAGAGTGCTCTGAAATAATCGTAAGCATCCTTTCTGTGCCATCCTGAGGACGAAAGTCCGAGGGATCCCTATTTTGATTTTTTTGATTTTGAAAAGGAAAACAAAAGATTCTTAACTTTGCTCATAATGGCGATAGAGATTCTTTCAAGCATTCTCAGTGAGAAATTAGCAAGTTAAGAAGGAGAGATAGAATATAAAGCTTCAAGAATGACAGGGACAGTTTAAAGATAAGTATTATAGAAAGAATAAAATCCTATTCATTTGCTCTTAGGCTATGGGCAGATTCTTTAAGGGTCTGTTTGCAAGAAATATTGTCATCTTACAGTCAAAAAATTTCTGTCCTTTTACTTCCTATATACTCACGTACGGGAAATTTATGAATTGCCCCATATCTCTCCTTACAAATCTTTCTTTAGATAAATCCTCAACTTAACAAATAGTGGATGTAAAAAGGATAAACTAACAAGATATCTACTTTACTTTCTTGAATTTCCCACCCTGATTAATCTAAGGGTTATAGATAAGAGGTTTATCAGATGATTAAAAAAGAGGCCATAAGAGCCTCTTCATAAATTAAAATATAGATTTAAAAAATCTTAATTCCTAATTAACTCTCTTAACCAAATTTGCTTATCAGCTGCTTCTGTTCCCTGTCCTACTACAGACAACCAACCTAAGAAATCTGGTATCCAATCAAATACTATGTATGATACTGCAAAAAGGATATATCCGATCCAGAACATCATCCACCACGTTGGAACTGCATCTGTTACATAGGTAATCTTATCAATTGCTCTTGTATTCTCCAAATGTGCGGCCATTTTTTAATACCTCCCAGCTTTTTTTTCTGATTCAACGATTTTTTCCTCTCTTTCTAAAAGTTCATACTTTGGACCTTCTATGTCCTTAAAATCACCTTTCAGATAAGAATAAATGAATAGAGTCAACCACCCAGTTAAAGCAACGATGTAAGATATAACTTCAACTAAGAATCCTTTCAATTCAAAACCTGCTTCTAAGTAAGCAACGGTCCTTACTGCAATTATAGACCCAACTACAAATAGGAAAATAAACATTATCATAAGTGAGACTGTTCGTTGGGTTATCTTCATTTTACCACCTCACATTTGTTGAGTGGAGGGCAATTAGCCCTCCATTACTAATTATTTTAAAGCCCATTCTTTTGTTGGTTTAACTTCCCAAGAGCCAAGCCACATGATGTAGGTTAACAGTCCGATACCTCTTTCATTAGGAACTATATTTCCGTTTTTATCCTTCTCGAAATACCATGGATATCCTGGCATGTTTGATCCTGGTGAAGTAGATTCAGGGTTATAGAGATGTGCAACTTGCCAGTCCACGTTGTGAACTGCCGCCTCTCTGATTAAGTCTGGACCAATTCTTTTTGTACCCCACAATACAGGAGCTTGTAATTCATTTTGATATTCTGAAGGATAAGAGACAGTATTAGACACCCCCGGAATACCAAATCTTAATGTTTCGTTAGAAACTGGTCTTATCATTTGAGAGTGACAGTTCCAGCAACCTTCAGCAACATACCAATGGTGACCAATTTTCAAAGCCTTAGCAAACGATTCTTCGTTCACTTCACCATAATATTTTTTAAATTGCTCTGGATAGTATTGAGCTAATCTTTGAAAATCAGCCCAAGCAGATGTATTTTTTGCTTTTGCCTCTGCCGCAAGGTCGCTAACTTTCTTCATAGGAATGTCTTTCAATACAAACATTGGCAATGCCCAAGATATAAAGTCTGCAAAAAGGAAGAACCCTAACCCTGCTACCAATACAACAAAAGGGAAACGTTCCATCTTACCCATTTTTTATTCCCTCCTTACACTGTTTGCTTTAGCTGAGCTTCAAGACCTCTACCAGCTGTCGCAGTTTTATAGAAGTTCATAGCATACATTAATAATCCTGTTAACATCATAATTCCAGCTACTGATCTAAAATACCAGAATGGTTTTGCAAAGTTAACAGAGTCAATCCATGGGTTTAATCCGATCCAGTCAAAACCTTCTACTAACCCTGCAGCTGTTAAGTCAACAAACATTGCAATTACACCAATTGTTAATAGCCAGTATGCTCCTTCTGACATTCCCTTAGAATACATAGTTTCTTTTCCAAAGAGTCTTGGCCATACATACTCAGCCATTCCAAGAACCCACATTCCAAACGTACCAAACATTATTAGATGCGCGTGTCCTGTCACCCAGTCTGTAAAGTGGATAACTTTTTGGAATGTTAACGTAACGTGGAATGCACATTGGAAGCATGTAATCCAGTAGAAAATCGCTCCTGTATACATATATCTTAAAGGTACGTTGTACTTTAATACTTCAGCAGAGCCTCTTAATGTCATCATGAAGTTGATTAAAACTGATGTAACTGCAAATTCAATAGCAACTGTTGCAAATACTGCTGAATACTGAGCAAACATTGGAATAGGAGACCATAAGAAGTGGTGAACACCATTCATTGGATAGAAGAATGCTAATCCCCAGAAACCAAGTAATGACAATCCGTGAGACCACATTGGCTTTTTCATAATAACTGGTACGAAGTAATACATTAATCCCCAAGCTACAGGTGTAACGTACAATCCAACTAAGTCATGAATAAATGTTGATTGAACTGCACCAGCTCCAGATCCTGCAGACCAGAATCTTGGTATAAAGTTGCCCATGAATACTACAAGTGGTGTCCATACCAACATTGCTGAGATATACCATCCGGAAACATAAAGAGGTGCTTTTTGAGACGCTTTTAAAATTGGAGTTCCAAATTGAATTGCATGCAATAATAACCAAGCAACGATTACTGGGTCAATCCACCAAGGAGTCTCACCCCATTCAACGTTGTCAGCTTGACCTAAGAAAAGAATTGCAACAACTGTAATTAATACAGCTACCTGAAGACCAACAAACATGAATGTACCTAAATATTTCTCGTCGAAAACTTTATAACCTGTAAATCTTGGAACTGCCCAGTAAAGAAGGCCAGTAAACATGTTTACTAAAAATCCATAAGCTGCACCCGCTGTATGTATCATTCTTACTCTACCTGGAGATAAAAATTCTATTCCAGGGAATGGATAGATACCATCAAGCTGTAAAGAGTATAAGAATCCCATTAATCCAACTATAATGAAGAAAATCAGACCCATTCCAACGTGAAGCTTAACAAGGGTGTAGTTAACAAGGTTAGTTAATTGTACTTCACCTGTTGCTGTTGCAGTAGCCATTATTCACACCTCCTTATATTATTTTCCTTGGTTCATTAAATATGCAATGTAAGAAACAAGATGCCATCTGTCTTCTTCTGATAAATGGTCGAATTTTGGCATCGGAGAACCTTCAAGACCAACAGTTAAAACTCTGAACGTATCTTTTGGTGATGGACCTGCTGCTCTAACCGGATAAGTTAGGTTAGTTGGTGGAACCGGTAATGTTGAAGCTATTGGACCATCCCCTCTTCCGCTTTCACCATGGCAAGCTGTACAGTTTGCAGCAAAAAGCTCTTTACCTTTTTCTATAGATTCCTTTGTTCCAAAGAATTCAGGAATTTTTTTGATTTGGCTGTAAACACTCTCTCCTGGTTGTTCTTTTTTCCATCTGTCAGAGAAAGTTTTGATATAAGCGATAACTGCTCTTTTTTGAACTTCCGGTACCAAATGGAAAGATGGCATAGGTGTTTGAGGAATTCCCCATTCTAATACGTGCAACAAGTCTTCATCTGTTGGGAGTGTTCCTTCCGGAGTAGACTTCCATCTAAATACGCCAGTGTGGAAGTTTGGTGGCTTGTCTTTAAAGAATGGTGCTGCTAAACTGTTTCCATCACCGTTTTCACCGTGACATCCTACACAGAATTTGTTGTAAACCTTTCTTCCTGCTTCTTCCATTTCTGTTAGATCTGCTGTCCTTTTAGCTTGTGCGGGTTTGGATGAATAAACATGTAGCAAACCATAGACAAACAGGGCTGGGAAGAAGAAGAAGAGCAACCATCTGATAGTTGTGTTTTCTCCCATTGTTAACCTCCTGCTAAATATGATTTAAATCAATAATATAATACTAATCAAGTAATTTCAAGCTTATAATTTAAAGTTAAAATAAAACAAAATTAACGTATTCTTTTTATATTTCTTTTATCACCTCGTAAATCTCAACAGTAGGCGGCCCTGCAAACCATTCTTTTGGTGGTGGATTTTCATGAGCTTTCTTAAAAGCTTCACTATTAGTATAATTTAAGAAACTTTCCATATCTTTCCAGTATGTAATAATTAACACATTGTTGTTTTCAGGCATTGAAGGAAAGCTTTTGCCGGATAAAATCTTCATTCCAAGAAACCCTTCCATTTGAGAGATTCCATGCTCACCAAATCTTTCCTTTGACCTTTTTTCAAAATCTTCTTTAAACTCTTTTTTGATTGGAAATTTTGTTAAAACAATTACCATCTCTTACCTGGCCAGCCAAACTGCACAAAGCTCGCACAGCTTGGGTTGGGGTATTTGTATTCCGCCATTTCAGACACTTCCGACCCCAACAGGCGGTATTTTGGAAGTGTCATAGTCCCTGTACCAAGCACAGGAACTAACCTGTTAGCCACTGCTATCCAATCCTTTGAAATTATAACACGTTTCAAAGGAGAAAAATCTCTATAAGATCTTTCAAGACAGCAGAAGGCTAAGG
>Ga0080004_1127464_pt1 | contig 29626 bp, 26 predicted proteins | sample WasSprMetagenome_FD_69207 | JGI IMG/M metagenome (GOLD analysis project Ga0080004, IMG submission 69207) | Sulfidic aquatic microbial communities from Washburn Spring, Yellowstone National Park, USA - WS (SPADES assembly) (version 2) | ecosystem: Environmental > Aquatic > Thermal springs > Hot... | reverse complement strand
CTGGGTTGATAAAAATCGTTGAGGCGAAGGTTGGTCGGTATGGGATATTGGAGAAGTATTATGAGTCAACAGCCACCCTCTTCCTCGAGGACCCTGACAATATACCACCAGACTTGCAGAGGTATTTCGTTCACAGATATATTGAGCGTTTAAGGGGGATGCTGAGCGCATACTATGTAGCGGAGTATATTGGGGAAGACTTTGAAATATCCCCAGAAGATCTTGAGGAGTTAGCTAAAGACTTTGCAAAGCATATAGTGAAGGTTGGAGAGAAGTATGAGAATATTGAGGTTGATGTTGGAAGAGAGAATCTATTCATAAAGGTTTGTGGTGAAGCATTGAAATTTATGATGGCTACAGATAAGTGGAGAGACTTCCTCAAGCAAATTAAAGTCCCCATAAAAGAAGATTCTCAAACGAGCCATCTTTTAACCGAGAAATAAATGCTCAACTAAATATGGGGGTTAATGACTTGACTGAGCTCAAAAATAAGGGTTATGCAACACATGACTTTCAAAAGATGACAGTGGAGGAAACTGTGAATATTCTGAAGACAGATTTAAACGTAGGCTTGAAGCAAAGCGACGCTGAAGATAGGTTGAAGCAATATGGTTATAATGAAATCCCTGAAAAGAAGGTTCACCCCCTCATAATATTTGCTAAGAAGTTTTGGGGTTTAACAGCTTGGATGCTTGAAGCCATAATCATACTCTCATTAATACTTGGGAAATACACAGACCTATATACGGTAACAGCCCTACTATTCTTGAATTCGATTTTAAGCTTTATCCAGGAGCAGAGGAGCTCTAAGGCACTAGAACTCCTAAAAAGTAAGCTACAAGTAAACGTGAGAGTTTTAAGGGATGGTGCTTGGAAGCTTATCCCCTCAAGGGAGCTGGTACCAGGGGATGTTATTAGAATTAGAGCTGGAGACTTCGTTCAAGCTGATGTCAAAGTTGCAGTAGGTGAAGTTTGGGTTGATCAATCAGCATTAACCGGAGAATCTATGGATGTTGAGAAGAGAGTTGGTGACATAATATATTCAGGCTCCATTGTAAGAAGGGGTGAAGCCACGGGGATAGTTATACTTACAGGAGTTAAAACATATTTTGGCAAAATAGTACAGCTTGTTCAAATTGCACGCCCAAAACTACATTCAGAAGAGGTTATATCCAAAGTTCTCAGATGGCTTCTAGTTATAGTTGTGTTACTATTGGGTGTAGCCACAGTATTCTCCATAATTGAGGGAATAAACTTGTTGGATATTATACCACTAATGCTTGTGCTACTGCTAGGCGCTGTACCAGTTGCTTTACCAGCCATGTTCACAGTCAGCATGGCTGTAGGATCCATGGAACTTGTTAAGAGGGGGGTACTGGTAACTAGGCTCAATGCAACTGAGGATGCTGCCAGCATGGACATTCTATGCGTCGATAAGACGGGTACAATAACATTGAACAAAACCTCCGTAGTCGATGCAACGCCCTTCGGAAAATATAGTAAAGAGGAAGTTATCCTCTATGGAGCATTAGCATCACAAGAAGCAAATCAAGACCCAATAGACTTAGCTTTCATAAATGCAGCCAAACAAAGAAAAATACCCATCAACAATTTCCAACAGAAATCCTTCACACCATTCGACCCTAAAACCCGTAGAACTGAAGCACTAGTATCCGATGGAAACATGGAATTTAAAGTTGTTAAGGGGGCAGTCCACGTGATCACCGAATTATGCGGGTTAAGCGGAGATAGCTTAAAAGCCGTCGATGAAGAAGTCAATGAACTCACGCATAGAGGGTATAGGACGATCGCTGTAGCCAAATCAACTGGAAATGGATCCTTCGAACTTGTTGGATTAGCTGCACTATACGACCCACCTAGACCAGACGCCAAAGAACTCATTCAAAAACTTAAAAGCTTGGGAATCTCCGTGAAAATGATGACTGGCGATGCATTACCAATTGCTAAGAAGGTGGCAATGGAAGTTGGACTTGGAGATGATATAGTAAGGGCTTCAGAACTTAAAGAGTTAATTAAAGATAATCCTTCAAAGGCTGCAGATATAGCTGAGAAATGCAGTGGATTCGCTGAAGTATATCCGGAAGATAAGTATCTCATCGTGAAAAGCCTCCAAGAGAAGAAGCATATAGTTGGAATGACTGGAGATGGCGTGAACGATGCGCCAGCATTAAAACAAGCTGAAGTTGGCATAGCTGTTGCAAATGCAACGGATGTCGCTAAGAAGGCTTCAAGCGTTGTCTTAACAAGCGAGGGGTTGTTGGGGATGCTCAACCTAGTTGTAATAGGCAGATCGGTATTTGAGAGGGTAAATACTTGGATTTTAAATAAGGTAAGTAGGACTGTTCTGAAAACTGTTTTTGTAGTTTTCGCTTTCCTATTGACAGGTAAATATCCCATATCATCATCAGCTATGCTTCTAATGATGTTTATGACGGACTTCATGAAGATATCCCTAGCAACAGATAATGTTAGGTGGTCTAGCAAGCCCTGCAAATGGAACATAAATAAAATTGTAAAGACGGCTGCCATACTCGGTATACTCATGGTCTTAGAGGCATTCGGCCTACTCTTCATAGGCATAAAATTCTTCAACATACTATCAGACCAGCAAACCCTATACATGTTCAGCTTCCAGATACTTGTCCTATTTGCAATATTCTCAATATTTGTAGTGAGGGAGAGGGGATACTTCTGGCAATCCATGCCTGGAAAAGCTCTTTTAACAGCCTCATTAGCTGATATAGCATTAGCAATATCAATAGCGCTCATCGGCATACCCGGTTTAAAGCCACTTCCACCAAATCTCACCCTCCTAATACTAGGCTACTCCCTACTATTCTCACTGATAATCAACGATATCGTCAAATGCAGCCTCCTGAAAGGTTTATTTTAAGAAAAGTTTATATCTCCAATTCTCCCCCATCAATCTTCTGATGACCACAATGGATTATGCTGTGAGCACCCATGATTTAACGAAGGTTTATGAAGGTAAAGTTAAAGCTTTGAATGGCGTCAACTTGAAGGTTGAGCCAGGCAAGATTTTTGCACTCTTAGGGCCAAATGGAGCTGGTAAGACAACTTTAATGAGAATTTTGACAACCCAAATTAAACCAACATCAGGTGAAGCCTACGTTTTCGGGCTAAACGTCGTTCGCGATGGCGCTAAAATTAGACAACTCATCGGCTACGTTCCACAGGAAATGAGCGTTTGGACTGATATAAGTGGATATGAAAATCTACTCATATACGCTAAGATTTATGGCATCCCACCAAGCAGGAGGAATGAACTCATATGGAGTGTTTTGGAGGAGATGGGTTTAAAGGAGTATGCCAACAACCTTGTAAGGACATATTCCGGTGGAATGATTAGGAGACTTGAATGTGCATGCGCCCTACTAATCAAACCAAAAATTCTATTCCTAGATGAACCAACAATAGGTTTAGATCCATCAGTTAGGAAAGCTGTATGGGAGAAGTTGACAGCATTCAAGAAGGAGTATAATGCAACGATCTTCTTCAACACACATTACATGGATGAAGCAGACCTATATGCAGATGAAATAGCAATAATTAATGGGGGGAGAATAGTGGCCTCAGGAACCTCTGAGAGCCTTAAACATACCCTTGGAGGGGAGATAATTTCCCTTGAAGTGGAAAATTCAGAATACAGCTTAAAAGCCCTAGAAACCCTTAAGATGAATAACGTCATCAGCGATATAATCGTAAGCGAGAGTGAAGTAAACATATTAACTCAAGATGCCGAATCCTCCCTACCTAAAATCATGGAAGCCCTTAGAATCAACAAAGTTCTAGTTAAGAGAGTTTCCATAAATAAGCCAACATTAGACGACGTCTTCCTAAAATATGCTGGTACCAGAATTGAAACTGCTGAGAGGATTAGCAATGTTAGACAGATGAGGAGGATGATTAGGAGGGGGTAGTATGAACGGCTTTGCAAGAAATTTGCTTGCAATGATTGAACTTGAAATGAGAAGGATAAAGCATGATAGGACAGAACTCTACTCCAGAGCTGTTCAACCAATCCTCTGGATAGTTGTATACGGCCCAATAATGGGGAGTGTTAGAGCAATACCAACAGGAGGGATACCATACACTGATTACATAACCCCAGGCGTATTAATTCAGTCAACAACATTCATATCAATATTCTACGGTTTAACAATAGTTTGGGAGAGGGAATCTGGAATACTGAAGAAGCTCCTCGTAGCCCCAGCCTCAAGATACTCCATAGTCATGGGGAGAGCACTTGCATCAGGTATTAGGGCAATATTCCAAGCTCTAATAATAATCCCAGTAGCTTTACTTATAGGTGTGAGATTCATACCTAACATACTAAACTTCACAATGGCTTTCGCAGTAATATTCATAGCTTCAGGAGGATTCGCAGCAATATCAATTCTCATAGCATCATTCATGAAGACTAGAGAACGGTTTATGGGCATAGGGCAAGCAATAACAATGCCACTATTCTTCGCAAGCAACGCCCTATATCCAGTCTCAATGATGCCACAAATCATGCAATGGATTGCACACTTCAATCCAATGAGCTACGTGGTAGACGCTGTAAGATCACTAATGATCACTGGGAATCTAGCAAACTTACCAATAGATCTAGCAGCAATAGCAATATTCGACACAGTAATGTTCATCATAGCCTCAATAAACTTCAGCAGAATAATAGAGTAATAACTTACCAAAATTTGCAATATTCAACACCTCTTAAGGAGGATGTGATGAATGATTGAAATATATGTGGCCATAATACTAGGAATAACAATAGGGTACATGTTAGGTAAAATGAAAATTAAAAGGAAGAACATACTTGATAAAACAACAACTGCATCAATATTACTACTAATATTCGTGATAGGAGTTGGGATAGGATTAGAATTACATTCCATAAGCATTGAAACACTAAAAATCATAATGATTATAACCGCATTAAACATAGTAATCCCAGTATTAATTGAAGCATCAATGAAGATGAGAATATGAAAGCAACATACACCATTACAGCTTTAATCACTGGAATATTGGCGGGAGCAATAATAAGAGGGGCAAATATTATCATGCAATTCCTAGACATACTATTATTCGCATTAATATTGCAAGTGGGAATCGAAGTAGGGTTGGAGTATGAAAATTTAAGGAAATCCATAGAAACTCTGAGAAATCAGCTTTACCTACCAATAATAACCATAACTACATCCGCAATAGCCGGAATTATTGGAGCAGTAATACTCAACATGGATTACAGGTTAGCATTAGCAATATCATTGGGGATGGGATGGTACAGCTTCACAGGAGCATATGTAACGGCAAAGGTAAACCCATACTATGGGGCAATAGCATTCATAGCAAACATGCTTAGGGAAACAGCCACAATGATAATAACACCAATACTACCAAAAAAGATGAGGAGAGCTGGAATAATTATTGGTGGAGCCACAACAATGGACACAACACTACCAATAATAACAAAAAGTCTAGGCGAAGAAAACATAATGATATCATTATATCATGGACTCATAATAACAATCATAATACCATTAATCCTATCCATAATCATATGAAACATTTAATAAGCCAATAAAGACAATATAACATTAATTGGTGAATACTCGTGGTTCTAATAATAAGTAGAGAGGACATTGAGAAAATATTGACAATGGAGGAAACCATAAACGAAGTGGAAAAGGCATTCAAAAATCTCTCACTTGGAAAAGTTATAATGCCAATTAGAAGCAACATACCACTAAAGAAGTATAGTGGAATAATATACTACATGCCAGCATACATAGAGGAGAATGATGCATTAGCAGTAAAAGTGGTTTCAGTACACTCAGAAAACTACAAATACAATTTACCAACAACACAAGCCACAATACTATTAAATGAAGCAAAAACTGGGAGGCTACTGGCAATAATGGAGGGGGGATACATAACGGCCATGAGAACTGGAGCTGCAAGTGGAGTTGCAACAAAATACCTAGCCAAAAGGAATGCAAAGACCGCAGGGATATTTGGAGCTGGAATACAAGCAAGAACACAATTATGGGCATTAACGAAGGTTAGAGATTTAGAGAAAGCATACGTATACGACGTGAAAAGGGACGTCATGGAAAAATATGCGGAAGAAATGTCAAGGAAGCTTGGAATAGACATAAAACCAGTCACAGACCCAAAGAAGCTTGTTGAGGAAAGTGAAATAATATGCACAGCCACAACATCAAAAACACCAGTATTCAATGGGGAGTGGCTTATAGAGGGCACACATATCAATGGAATTGGAGCTCACACACCAGACGCAAGGGAATTGGATACAATCACCATAAAGAGGAGCAAGGTAGTGGTAGACTCATATGAAGCATGCTTAAAAGAGGCAGGGGAATTAATAATACCCATAAATGAGGGGGAGATAACAAAGGACAAAATATATGCAGAGCTGGGGGAGATTGTGGCTGGATTAAAGAGTGGAAGAGTAAACGATAAAGAGATAACACTATTCAAATCAGTGGGATTGGCGATACAAGATGCAGCAACAGCATTAAAGGTTTATGAAAAAGCATTGGAAAACAAGGTTGGAAGAGAAGTAAAACTTTGAAAAATAATTTATTTTTTAAAGTTTCAAAATCTAAGATCAGCCAGCATCCCTTTGAAGAATATTTGCCACAGCAGAACCAGCCAATATTAGGAGTTCAAAGAACTTGTATGCTGAGGCCATACTCTCACATGAAAACTTAACAGTTAAACCATCAACCCTCTTAACATTTGGAGCTAGGGAAGCAACATCAGCAAAATGACTGGCAATAAATGTGATTTCAAAATCCACTGGAAGATTCACTTTTAAAGGCTTAACAGCTCCATTCTTAAACTTCTCAACGGAACGCTTAACAGCAGACCTCAATTCACCCTCAATTCTGGACATACTCTGACTCTTAGCAGAAACACGGCTTAATGAATGCTTAAGAACGACTGGTTCAATCCATGGTGCAAACCTCTTCACATCATCATCAATCAACTTAGCCTCCCCAGCCACAAGTATAACTGGAACATTAAATTCGCCTAGAACATATGCATTCAATAGGAATTCGCTGGCAGGTACACCGTTAACCTTAACCTCCCTAATAGTTCCACCACTATACGTGTGATCGAAGGTTGATAGAGGAGTCCCATACTTTGCATGATAACCAAGAAACAAAGCAGCATCACAACCCTCAAAACCTGCAATCATACTTAAAGGTCTTGGAAACCCCCTAACAATCTCCACGTAATCGGGAATGTTTTCAACATTCAAGTTAACCATAGGCCCATGACTATCAGCCACAACCACACCACTAAACCCACACTTATAAAGCTCTTCACAAACAATATTCGTAATCTTTGTGGCTATATCCCTAGCCTCCTTATATAGTGTACCTCTAAGGTTGAGTTGAGCTGGCGTAACTATGTATGGCATACCCTCCAAATCCACAGAAACAAATGCCTTCAAGAAATCACCAAAAAATGTGTATTATATGGTGTGTATTTAACGCTTACCCATTAAAGGGATTGAACCCCTACTTTGGCTCAAACATTGAGCAATTGTGGCTGTCCCTCCCTATCTTCATGAACTTCCATTTACCACCGAAATTCCCCTTACCACACTTCACAAATATATTGTTTGGCGAAAGTTCGCTGCGATTTACCTCTGCATGTTTACAGTTTAGACATGCGATTTCAGGCATTGAAACACCTAAATAATAATAATAGGGCATACCTCATATTTAAGCTTTACCATAAAATTATATACATAATGATGTTGATGAAGCTTTGTTATTTGTTTAATTTTCTAACTTTTTTCTAACTTTATTAATAATTCTTCCAATACCATCAATACAAACTTCAACCACATCACCATCCCTGAGGAATACTGGCGGATTCCTCCTAAAGCCCACACCACTAGGCGTACCAGTCAATATAACGTCACCAGGCATTAGAGTCATATCTTGAGATAGATGGCTAATTAAATATTCAACTCCAAATATCATATCATCAACCAGTGAATTCTGCATCAAAGTTCCATTCAAAATGGTTTTAATCCTAAACTTACGCCAATCATCCACATAATCCTTCAACAATATCCCTGGACCCATGGGGCAGAAGGTGTCTAGGGATTTACTTCTAAAGAAGTGTAGTGAACCACCAGCAAACTCCAAATCCCTAGCAGTAACATCATTAGCCACCATGTAACCTAAAACATAATTTAAAGCTTCACCCTTCGACACATACTTACACTTAGCACCAATAACCACTGCAAGTTCACCCTCAAAATCCACTTGATTGGAGATTTTTGGTAGGATTATGTCATCATATGGGCCTATTATGGATGTTATGCCTTACTGAATACGGTAAGTTCATTTGGAATTTTACCACCAGTCTCTTCAACATGACTCATATAATTCAACCTAATACCAATAAGCCTTTTAGGTGGACCTATTATACTCAGTAAGCCTTAGATCCGACATCTAATCCTGTATGTCCTCCTCTGCCTTGCTTTAAGTAGGTAAGTTACTTTTTATTGAAATAGACCCAGATCATATATTAGCAGCTCTTACGATGGCATTAGCGGTGGCTGTAAGCGGTTCAGAACTGAGAATTAACAGGTTTTGAATAATAAAACATGTATTCCCCTGCCTAGAATCTATTTTAGTTCTATAATAAAGCTCTTTATAAAATAGAAATGGTTAAAAATACGTTTTATCAGTATTAGATTAGTTTAGGAAAAAAATGTTTGATAGGAGGTGCTTTTATTGCTTAAAGTATCAGGTTTAGATGTTTTTTATGGTCTTGCTCAAGCGCTATTTAATGTAAATATTGAAGTTAAAGAAGGTTCAATTACAGTAGTAGTAGGACCTAATGGAGCTGGAAAATCAACATTATTAAAAACAATAGCAGGAATATTGAAGCCAAAAAAGGTATCATTTTTTATAAGGGAGCTAGAATCGACATGTTAGATGCGCACACTAGAGTTGAAAAGGGAATAGTCTTAATTCCAGAGGGCAGGCATCTTTTCCCGGAATTGACAGTATTAGATAATCTCAAGCTAGGTAATTACCCAAAAAGAGCTAGAGATAAATGGGATGATCTCAGGGAATGGGTTTTTCAGCTGTTCCCTATCCTAAAAGAAAGAATGAAACAAAAAGCAAAGACCTTGAGTGGAGGTGAACAGCAGATGTTAGCTATTGCCCGTGGACTGATGTCTAATCCTGAAATTCTAATGTTAGATGAACCCTCCTTAGGGCTTGCACCAAAATATGTACAGTTAATATTTAATACCATAGAACAAATTAGACAAAACGGACTCAGTATATTATTGGTAGAACAAAACGTCGCATCTGCTCTTGAAATGGCTGACTATGCTTACCTACTTGAAAATGGAAGTATAGTAATGCACGGACGCGGGTCTGAACTACTTAGCAACAGTTATGTCAAAAAATCATATTTAGGATTATGAATAATCTGATATTGTAAAGAATTTACATAAATTACATTAAGTTACACATATAGCTACCAAATAATTCTTTTCGATATTTTTGGTGAAAACTGGAAATCTTAAAGCTATTATTTGAATTAGTGTACTTAAAGATTAAGTACGTTTTGTCTAATTTTGGTTAATAGGGGAAAAAAATTCCCATTTGCTAAGCATGTTCACCTAAGCAATCTATGTGTATGCATTAAGTATCACTGGATCTCCCAACGTGGTTTTATATTTAACCCAATTTCTCCTACAATCCTTTCAGCTGCTTTTTGTGCTTCATCCAATACTTTAGCTTCGTCCAATGTTTTTACTTCCCTATTCTCCATGATAATTTTTCCATCAATTATCACAGTTTCAACATCATGTCCATCTCCGGAGTAGACTAGGTTTGGTACTATAGAGAAATCATGAATTGGTATATAATTTGATCTTCGAATATTCACAATAATAATGTCAGCTTTTTTCCCAGGCTCTATTGATCCAATTTCGTTATCCCAATGCAGGCATTTAGCGTTATTTACCGTTGCCATCTCTAATGCTTGTTCGGGTGAAATTAATGTGGGATCACATCTAGCTTCTTTATGGCACGTCGCTGCCAAATACATAGCTTTAAACATGTCTAAGCTATTGTTTGCTGCGCTTGAGTCATTTCCTAAGCCTACTGTAACGCCAGACTTGATTAGCTCAGGGAATTTCCCTCTAGAACAACTTCCGTAGGCGCCATGTAGACTTGCCCCTGGCACATGACAAACTTTAACATCACGTTCTTTCAAGATATGAACTTCTTTGTCAGTAATCCACCCCATATGGATCAAAAGCCAATGTGGTCCTAGAACACCGAGCGATTCTAAGTATTCGACAACTGTTAAGCCAGTTCTCTTTTTCACCCATTCAACTTGCTCCTTGCTAACAGCGGCATGCATCTGTACACCAACATTATATCGCTTGGCTAAGTCATTGATACCTTTTATCAACTTTTCCGAAACATTAGGTTCAACCCGTAAACATGTCCAAACACGGATCCGCCCATTAGCCATATTATGGCACTTTTTAATCAGCTCTTCGCTTCTTCTAAGTGCCTCCTCAGTGGTTGTTCTTAGTGCTGGCGGAACTGGCCTCTCCGGGTCATGCATGTCCATGCTTGCCCAAGCAATAATCCCCCTCATACCACTTTCTTCAATAGCCTTAGCTACACTCTCCATTCGATAACCACCAGGATCAGCGAAACACGTCGTCCCATTCCTTATCAGCTCTAAGCAACATAATAATGCACTTACATAAGCATCCTTATCAGTCATAGCTGCCTCATAAGGAAGAATTCTATCATGTATCCACCCAATTAAATCAATATCATCAGCTAATCCACGCGCAAGCATCTGAATTGAGTGAACATGGGCATCTATCAAACCAGGCATAACAATTTTTTGGCGAGCATCAATACGAAAATCAGCAGAATGCTTCCTCTTAACTTCGTTCGTCTTACCCACCTCTATCACTTTATCACCTTCTATGGCTACAGCTCCATCTTTGATTATCCTCCTTCGCGAATCCATCGTTATTACAATACCATTTTCAATAAGAATATCAGCCATAAATTTACCCCTCTTTTTGTAATATATTAATTTTTTTTTAAATTTATAAATTTTACGTTATGTTTACTAATATGATGAAGAAAAGCTTCCTTTTGAGCCGAAAAGACTCACGCAGAATATAATAAGTGACTTATGCACAAAATGCTTTCCTCAATAGGCAACGCAAACAGGCTTCAAAATTTTAGCCTAGCCTCTTAAACCTTAATAACCCTTCCTCAACATACTCCTTACTAAGGCCACACTAGCTACTTTTATACTTCCTTTTTGTCTTATCCTTAAAAAGGAAAGCTTCTAGCTTTGGACACGACAGTTGCAATCTCAACTATAATCCTCTTAGGTTGCTTAGAATACAGTTGTATGCTATTAGCTTAGGATACGCTTGGCACACCTATTTCAACAACAGCAACTAAAGTTGACATTATTTCAAACTTTTGAAGTCTTCCCTTCTTTAATAAACTTAAATTAGCCATAGTTCTTGAACACATATATACGCAATTCGATCCTCTGGATAGTAATATTGCTTCCTCTAAGGCTAATTTAAGTTCCCTTTCCTAATTTTTAATGTTTATCCTTCTTCGGTTACGAGTAGGTGTCGTGCGTGTAAGTCTCTGGCAACCTCTTCTAGTCCTAATGCCAGCAATTTTTTCTTCGTGGGAAAGCCTGTCTTTTTGTCCCATCCTCTTAATTCATAATACCTGTCGATCATATATTCTATTTCTACGATCTGTCCTTTGGAAGGACCATCTGGCATGGGAGTTTTTGTAAATCTATCTGGCAATGTGTCATCTTTTCTAGTTAATCCTTCCCTCACATTATATGCCCTGGCAAGGTTTACTATTCGTTCTCCAATGACCATTAATTCCTCTTTGCCGAGATCAATGCCAGTAACTGCATTATACAACTTGGCAAGTAAATCAGGTGATAACATTTTTCCATAATAACCGCAAAACTCACAAATTTCAAGAGAGTTTTGGAATGCACGAATATTCTCATGCCACACAATTGCTTCAGCTTTTCCTTCGACAGCTAGACGATCCGTTTCAATTCTCTCACTTACAAATAAATGTCTGCAATGATCTGCCCCCCTACTGGAAATAGCGTAACCAAGACCCCAACCCTTAAGTCCTCTTGGGTCTAATGAATCGAGAGATAAACCTTTTACATGCATAGCATACTTCTCGGACCCTTTTCCTATTTTCATCGAAGCTCCTTTTAAACCTTCAGCTAAAATATCACCAAAACCCTTTCTATAAGCAATCATTTCAATTAGTTTCAAGAAGGTCTCATAATCTCCCCATTCAAGTTTTAACCCGCCTGTATCATGTTCTGTCAAAATCCCTTTCTCAAAGCATTCGCATGCGAAAGCTAGAACACCACTTAGGTCTGCAACATCCATACCAAGTTCGTTGGCGACAACATGCATTTTAAGAAGAGCATTTAAACTCTTGTTCCCCAATCTTGGGCCAAAGTGCACAAACTGCACATTCTCTACAGCCTGACCATATGTACCCATATATGGTTCTTTGTCAATTACAAAGTGCAGATTACAACCTATGGGACAAGAAAAGCAAGCACTTCTCGTTATGACATAAGAATTCTTAAAACGTATAGGTGAAAGATCTTCAGCATATTCAAACACTCCACTCTGATAATTCCTAGTTGCTAAAGTACCAAATTTAATATAGTCTAAAAATATCCTTGGCGTTCCAAGAGTGGTTATTCCATAATACCATTCTTTATATTCTTCACGGTAGAGGCTGTACATTTCTTGCACTAAATTTTCAAGGAAGTCAGGCTTTGCGACTTTTATCCCCTTGCTTCCCCGCACAACTATTGCTTTGAGATTTTTTGATCCCATAACGGCCCCCAATCCACATCTTCCATGAGCTCTTGCAACGCCGCTAATTATACATGCAAATTTAACTAGATACTCCCCCGCAGGTCCTATGGAAAGCACACCGACTTCCGGGTCACCACAATCCCGCTCTATAGCTCTCCTAGTCTCACTAGTTGTTTTCCCTCGTAAGTGTTCAGCATCTTTCAATTGGATATCGTCATCATTAATCCATAAATATGATAGTTTCTCAGCTCTCCCTTCAATTATTACTAAATCATAACCAGCATATTTCAATTCAGCTCCAAATGACCCACCCGCATTTGAGTCGCCTATAAAACCTGATAATGGAGACTTCGCAGCAACGGTGCATCTTGAACTTCCAGGAACAATTGTTCCATTACAAGGACCAACGGCAATAATTAATTTATTATTTGGTCCCAATGGATCAGTTCCTGGTTTAACTTCGTCAAATAATATCTTAGTGGTAAATCCAATTCCACCCACATACTTAATTGCAAACTCCTTTTTCAGATGCTCTTTAAAAATTTTCTTTTTGCTCAAATCAATTCTCAAGATAGTTCCCATCCAACCTCCCTCAAACAAACCTTCAACACCTCCCATAAAGAATAATACTTAAAATCACTCAGTACCAATAAGCACCGCAGGAAACCTCCCCACTCTACTTACTTTCCTAATCAAAGCTGCCTTTTTTGTGTCAACAAATTCCAAAGCACCAGATGGACAATATTTAACGCATTTCCCTTCTCCTCCGCATAAATCGCATCTCACGTCTAATACAGGAATGTATATTCCCATCTCTTCATTCTTCAGTACTCTGATAAAAGATCTTTTCGGATTATACTCCTTATAATGAACAAATGAACAAACCAACTCACATATCCTACAACCTATACATTTATCCCCATCCACTACCAGCACTTTTCCCATACTCTTTGCCTCCTTTCATGCGTTCCAAGAAAACCAATCTTCCATAAATACCTTCAGGTAAGAATAATAGAACACATAAAATTATAGCTGCATAAATAAAAATGTTTAGTCCTTCAACCATTACACCAAGCGTATAACGGAAATATTCGGAAAGTAGTGTTGTTATGATAGCTCCTATTATTGGCCCAGGCAATGTGCCTGCCCCACCAACGTAAGTTGACCCTATTTGGTAAATTGAAATAGAGAAAGCAAATACCGTGGGAGGATCTATATAACAATTATAAATGGCATACAAGCCTCCGACAACCCCTTGAAAAGCGGCACTTAAAGCATAAGCAAGCACCTTTAATCTAGTTACAGGGACTCCACACGTGCGTGCAGCATCTTCATCTTCACGAATTGCAAAAAGACCCAAACCTATTTTAGACTTAATTAATTTGTACACTATAAATATTTCTACACACACAGCAATCATGTAAAGATAATAGAAAATAGTCTCTAGAACGAAGGGGGAAGTGCTAATTATTGGTTTTAAAATGACCCCCTCTGGTCCACCAGTAAATGGTGTAAGTAGAAATAAAAGCATGAAAATATAGTTTATGTTATATGTTGCTAGTGAAAAAAACATCCCTCTTAATCTTAGGCATATATAACCTAAGGCCATAGAAACAGCTAACGTTGTTATTATAGAAAAAGGAATCGATAACACACTAACTCCTGTGTATTTAATTGTTAAAGCTGCAACATAAGCCCCTAACCCAAAGAAAACACCATGCCCAAATGAGGGATATCCTATTATTCCTCCAATAATGTTCCAAGAAGAGGCAAGGGCGATGTTAGTAAAGCATAATATCATAAAACTGAGAAAGAACATCTCTCTAACTATGAATGGAAATATCAATAAAAGAATGGTCAACAAAATTATCAAGATTTTTCCTTTAGACATATTCTTTAACATACGGTATTCACCTACCAAATAATCCACTCGGTTTAATCAATAAGATTATTATCACAACTATCCACATAACCACGTTACCCCACATAGCCTGCGTAATAACTCCGATCACTGAGGTTAGAACGCCCATTATCATAGCTGCGACAAATGATCCCAGGGGAGATTCTAAACCCCCAAATATAACAACAGCATATAGTAATCCTATCCATGCAGCTTGAAGAGAGGGATAAAATGGATAAATGATGCTGAATAAACCACCTCCTACACCAGCAAGCATCAGTGTTAATCCATATGTAAGTGCATATATTCTCTCAAGAGAGACTCCATAAAGCTGAGCTGCTTCCCTATTTTGAGCTACCGCTCTCATAGCTTTTCCAAAATATGTATATTTTACTACTAATGCTAGAATTGCTGCAATAACTATTGAAAGAATGAAAGCTACTAATCTGAGAGCTGATATACTTATTTCACCTATTGTAATGGAAGCTGCTGTATAAGGAACAACGATTGCTCTATACTTATTTCCCCAAAGTATTACCATTAAATTTTCTAATGCTAAAGCCAAGAAGAAAGTAAATGTGAAAGGCATTAGGGGACCTTTACCAATAAACCTATGAAGCATAGTTTTTTGAATCATAATTCCGCATGGGAAAAGTATTCCAGCTGAAACAAGCGTTCCCAACAAGGGATCCAAATTCAGCAAAGTATATAGCCAGTACGTTATAAAACTGGAAAGAATAGCAAAAGCTGCGTGCGCAGAATTAGCCACACGTGCAACAGCAAAAGATAAACATAATCCTATAGACATTAAAGCATAAACACCACCAAGCAATATACCATTAATAATAGCCTGTATTAACATAATAGTAGAAACCATTTCGATCACACTCCAAGGTAAGCTTTCTTTACATATTCATTATCCACTAATTCTTCACCTCTTCCTTCAAGCACAATTCTACCATTTTCCAATACGTAAGCTTTTCTTGCCATGGTAAGAGCATATCTAACATTTTGTTCAACCAATAGTATAGTTATTCCTTTCTTGGAAATTTCTTCGATAACTTCAAAAATTTTTAACACTATTTTAGGTGCTAACCCGAGAGAAGGTTCATCAAGAATTAAAAGTTCTGGTGAAGACATTAGTGCACGTCCAATAGCTAACATTTGTTGCTCCCCTCCACTCAGCGTGCCTGCTAATTGCTTTTTCCGTTCTTTAAGTATGGGGAAAAGTTGAAATACCCATTCTAGATTTTCTTTTTTCTTCTCTCTGGCTCTTTTAGTGTAAGCTCCCATCTCTAAATTTTCAAGCACACTCATATTTGGGAAAAGGAGACGTCCCTCAGGCACATGTACTATGCCTAATTCAACTATCCTTTCTGGTTTTAATAGATCTATTCGCTGATTCTTATAGAATATTGCTCCACTTCTCGGTTTAATTAAACCAGAAATTGTTTTAAGCGTTGTCGTTTTGCCAGCGCCATTACTTCCTACCAAAGCAGTAATACCCCCTTCATCGACTTTAAACGAAAGATCATAAAGAACTTGTAAGTCTCCATAAAAAACATTAATTTTGTTGACATTTAACATAAGGTCATCACCTAATGAATAATGTATTTTTTACCAAGATATGCTTCTATAACCTTTTCATCATTAGCTACTTCCTTTGGAGTACCCTCAGCTATCTTTTCGCCGAAGTTCAAGACGATAACATGTTCTACTATGGCAAATAACGCTCGCATAACATGTTCAATCCATAAGACTGTCACTCCGAGCTCATCACGAATCTTCCTAATAATCTCCATAGCACGAAGCGTTTCAGCAGGGGTTAACCCACTTATAACCTCATCAAGTAGGATTAATTCAGGGTTGGATGCTAAAGCTCTTGCTATCTCCAACATTTTTCTATCAGCCAATGTATAAGAACTAACAGGTCTATCGCTCTTTTCACGGAGACCTACAAAATCAAGTATGTGCAACGCTTCCTTTCTTGCTTCATTAAAACTGATTTTCTGTTTACGCCCATATAATATGCCAACTAAAACATTTTCTAAACCAGTCAAATTTAAAAAGGGACGAGGGATCTGATAGGTCCGTGCTATACCAAGATGACAAATATCTTCAGGATTCAAGTTTGTAATATCTATTCCTTTGAAAAAGATCTTCCCTTCATCACAACGATATACCCCAGATATACAGTTAAACAGCGTTGTTTTCCCAGCACCGTTAGGCCCTATTATACCCGTTATACTTTTATCTTTCAACTTAAAACTAACCTTTTTCAATGCCATTAGACCACCAAATCGTTTGGTGACGTTGTCAACTACCAGCATTTTATTAGCACCTCGCTAACATTATTAAAACATCATTATTAAAAAAATATTTTTATTTTTTAATAAATTATTTTGGCGGTATTGGGTATATCAATTGTCCAGAAGCATATTGAGGAGGCCATACGTGTACAGGTTTCCCATTTACAATTTGGCTGACTATCTGAAAAGATTTCGGAACGTACTTTATCCCAGCCTTCGCCAGATCCTTATCGATTTGCCATATTCCAAAGGGGAGTTCAACCTGCAAATCCATTAGTGCTGCTCTAATTGCCTCATTGTCTATTTTACCTGCTTTCTTTATAGCTTCTTCAAGAAGGATTCCTGCTGCGTATCCGACTGCTGGATGAATTGTTGGATCTTTCCCAAACTTTTTCCTATACATTTCCACAAACTTTTTATTAATTGCGAAGGGATAATCTATTGAATATCGCGTTGATCCTATAACGTAATCAAATAACGGACCTAAAAGCTTAACAGAGTCTGGCCATAAAAGCATAGCATCTACTGCAATAATCCCCTTAGGTTTAAAGCCAAGTTCGTAACATGTTTTAATGAGTAATGTTTCCTCGGGGACGTACCCTGCAAACAAAACTATATCGGGATTCGCTACTTTAAGCTTCGTGATTACGGCGGAAACATCTGTAGCACCTTTTTCAACCTCTTCCTTAAAAATTAATGTAAAACCAAATTTCTTAATGTCATTTTCAGCCCCCTTTTCAACACTGCGTGGGAAAGTATCGGCAGTATTAACTATACCCACAGTTTTCGGTCTTATACCCTCAGGTAAAGAAGCTAAGAGTTCGAATACTGGTGTCATCAAATTTAAACCTGCAATTCCCGCGGTACAAACCAAAAATTGGTATTCATATCCTTGATTGTATAAAGTTATTGCCGTATTAATTGGGTGTAATACAACCATCTTATACTGCTCCGCCAATGGTATCATTGCAAGGGCACAAGCACTTGCATATGGTCCTAAAAGAAGATCGACCTTGTCAACAGTTATCAATTTTTCGTATAAAGATTTTGTAGTTGTTGGATCACTCTTATCATCATAAACAATCAACTTAACACGACGCCCTAATATCCCTCCCCTATTATTAACATCCTCTTCCCATAGCAAATACCCTTCGAGAACACCACTACCTGTAGGGCCGTAGGGACCAGTTTGAGAAACAGCAGCACCTATTCGTAGTTCAGGAGGTGCAGCCCTTGGAAGTATGAAGTAGTAGTAATATACGCATGCTATAGCAACTATTAAAACAGCTATCAATATCACTGCTTGCAATTTTGTAATCGCTTCTTTACTTTTCATAATATACTACCAAAACTAATATTATAGTGAAACATTTTATAAGCTTTATCATTATGCAAGTAGTAACTGAAAAAGATGAAGATTTATTAATTCTTAAAAGTGCATTTGACGTTTGCATGTCAAATGACGATTCATCATAAGATTTTATTAAGAAAAACCAATGATTTGACAAGTCAGTTGCTTTGGACTTGTTGTGAATAACCTGAACAAGCAATTCCTATTATACCAATACCTGCCTTAGTCAAAGCAAAATCCCTCAGAAATTCATAAAATGGAGTGCCAAACATCATTATACGAAAATTAAAATAGCGGTAAGGCAAAGAAATCTTGACGAGTATACAAAAATGTATTCATATGAGAAATCTCAGTAGCGGCATCCTTTCTTTTAAGGTTCCCACGATCCCTTTTCGCATGAAAAGAAACACTAGTATCAAAAGAGAACTAAAGACAAAAAGGTGAAGACCCTCAATACCAGATATACTATAACGAAGAAGTATTCCGAGGGGTCCTCCTGTTTAAGGTATATCAGTTATCAACAACATACAAATGTAATTTAAAGATATTTGAGTAAAAACAAAGTAAACTCCTCTAACTCTTAAAGAGAAAGGTCCTATAAGAAGAGTAAGCCCTGAGGCCCCAAGACCACCTGCAATTAAAGCCATCGGATAAAGAGAATCTTCCTGGTCAAAAGTCCCCCTCAAGGGCGCTCTGGTTCTATGTAGCTTATTAAGCTTTTTATTAACTGTTAATTAGTCATGCCTTCAGAATGCAAATTGTATTGAAGTAAGTGGATATATATAGTATTCGATATGTTCAATGTAATGGCAAATCTACCGTTAAACGCTGTTGGAGAAAACTTTCCCGGAGTCACCTATTGTAAGGATTGTTAGAGATGATCTGATAACAGGACTAAAACTGTTTTTCCCAATTTAAATATTCCTTTCCTTTAAGAATATAGTTTTCACAGTTTCCATGTCGCAGTCTAAGGTTGACGTTTCATGAGTTAGCTAAAGATTTTAAGTTTCCATATAACATCCTACACAGAATTGTTAGATCAAACCTTTACTTAAACAACTTTACCCTCATTAAACTGTAACTATAGTATAAGGTATAACCTTATCAATTATTATATAGCTATAGAGAGCTTAAACTAATTGGGGAAATTGTTTTCCAAAATAATGTAAACAAATATCTAAACATTTCTCTATTAAATTTAAAAAATGAGAAATTGGATTAATTTTATCAAATAATTGGAGCGAAATTTAACTCTGGTTTCTCCATTCCTTTACGAATGTAGGCATGAGGAGTGTTAGCGGTGGTTCTCGCTGCCCCTACGTTTCCCTCTTTATCTATTGCAATTATCGCTATTAACGTTTTTTCCTGTTCCACTTTATTTAGAAAACGTATGGCATCCTCGACGGCAGTTTGAGCATTCTTTCCTTTCTCCATTTCGTCGACTATCCTTTTAGCTAATAAGTGTTTCATGATAGTTTCTCCGTGACCTGTCATTGAAACTCCTCCACCATTGTTAGATGCATATGTTGAGCATCCTATTAAGGGTACATCTCCCACCCTTCCAGGTAATTTCAAAGGGAATCCCCCACTAGATGTAGCAGCTGCAATGTTTCCGTATACATCCATTGCAACAGCACCCACGGTATCGCTCATAAATTTCTTCAATTTCTTCCAATATTCGAACATAGGGATCTTTTCCCCCCTTTTAAGCCTGTTTAGCGTTTCTTCCCACTGTCTTTTCCTTTCCTCCGTGAGGGGATTGTAAAAATTAAATCCCATTTTTCGTGCAAAATTTGTTGCGCCTTCTCCAACGAGAAGAATATGATCAGTCTCCTCCATTACTTTCCTAGCTACTAAAATGGGGTTTTTAACAGCTTTTATACATGCCACTGCACCAGCACGCAACGTTCTTCCATCCATTATTATTGCATCCATTTCAACTTCGCCATAAAGGTTAGGCCAAGACCCTGTACCAGCATTGAATATAGGATTATCTTCCATAATTCTAATAGCTTCCGTAACTGCATCAATGCTACTCCCACCGTTTTCAAGTATACGCATTCCTGCAAGTACAGCATCAACCACTCCTTTATTAAATTCTTCAGTTGTAGGATTTATTGCTCCACCATGAACAATAATCACGGGTTTCCTTTCCAATTCAAATCACCAGCCTTTGCATAGAATACTTGACAATTAAAGATTTAAATATTGTGACTCTACTTAGTTAAGTTGTGGTGTTTCAAAGATGGTAGATTTGAGCGTGGAAATATGTGGGTTAAAATTGAAGAATCCGATAGTTCTAAGTTCAGGTCCACTTACAGCATCTTCTAAAGGAGTTATAAGAGCAGCAAAGGAGGGGTTTGGTGCTGTTGTAACTAAAAGTGTTTGTCTTGAAGAAAAACATGGGCATCCACATCCAAGGATTGTAGATGTGAGACCATACTACATGATTAATGCTGTGGGGTTAGAAAATAAGGGTGTCAGGGCTTTTACGAAGGAAATTAAGGAAATTAAGGAAAATGTAGATATTCCTCTCATAGTTAGCATTTTTGCAAAAACTGGCACTGTGGAGGAATTTTGTGAAGTAGCAAAAATTGCAGAGGAAGCAGGGGCAGATATGCTTGAACTCAATGTTTCATGTCAACATCCAACGCATAGGGAGTATGGTTTTTTCTTAGGGCATGAAATTGAACGCATCCCAAAAATCACTAAAGCTGTTAGAAATAGTGTTAAGATTCCGATAACCGTAAAACTACCCTCATACCGCATATTAGAAGTCCCCCTATTGGCTAAGGCCGTAGAAGAAGCGGGAGGTAACGCCGTCACCGTTGTCAACACTCTACCCGCCCTTCTAATAGATGTAAACACTGCAAAACCCAAACTCGGAAATCCACATGGTATAGGAGGATTATCTGGACCAGCAGTTAAACCTATTGCTGTGCGCTGCATAGCAGATACAGCAAGAATGATAAAAATACCAATTATGGGTACAGGCGGCGCATCCAATGGTATGGATGTGATAGAAATGATGATGGTGGGCGCGTCTGCAGTGCAAATTCACACAATTGCCATGTGGAAGGGTTTATCAATAGTGAAAAGTATGATTAATGAAATAGAAAAGTTTCTAGAAGATAAGGGATATAAAAGCGTAAGAGAGATAATTGGACTTGCATTGAAAAACTTACCCAAAAAGCCCATACAATTTGAGGGAATTGAGGCGACAATTTGATGACACTATATTCCTTAAAGTTTTTATATTTTACCTCACTTTTTCATTGATAGGAATATTGAATGATTGTCCTATCCTATTACTGTAAAATTAATTTACGACTTTAATTTTTCCGAAACAATATAGTTTATTATCGTTTCATACTTTTCTTTAGGAAGAATTCCACAATTATATAACATTTCAGCAACTTCCGTCATGGTTGCGAGGGAGTATAATTTGATTCCCTCCTTTTCCAGAGCTTCTTTTCCTCCTTGCTCTCTATCTATAACTACATAAACTCCCAATATGTTTATCTTGACATTCCTCCTACTGGCTTCCCGCATGATTATATCTCTAACTTCAAGTTTACTTTCTGCCGTTGTAACTAGATCATCCACTATCCCAACTTTATCTCCATCTCGAAGCACACCATCGACATAAGATGCAATACCGTGCGTCTTGAAACCGCCAAGCTCTTCAAGTACATTGATAATTTTCTTTATTGTAGGAATTTCATGTGATTGATACCTCCCCTCCTGAACGGACCTTTCAAACATTTTTGCAAGATCTCTGTAAACTAGCGGCTCTTTTCGTATGTAAATGACTGGTATTCCCGTTTCCAGAGAAAGGGCATTTGCAATTGCTAAGCCAGCCATGGGAACTCCGCATAAAACCGTTGGTTTTTCTGGTTGATTTTCAATTATAGATTTAAATTCCCTTGCAATCTCTATTAATAGGCTTGGATAGGAAGATAACATTCTTAAATCAATATAATAAGGACTTCTCTTACCTGATTTTAAAATGAACTCACCAAATTTCAATGCCCCAATCTCATACAGCCTTTTTATCAACTCGACTTTTACCATGTCTCTACGCCCCCAGCAATTGTTTAGTAATTTCCTTAGCTGCTTGACGGATGCTTTGCGCCGCATAAATAGCTCGTCCAACTATTGCATGCCATCGTAATCCTGCTATTTTAGCGACCTCGGCTATTGCACCACCCTGTACTATCAAGCCAGGCACGTAAAAAGTTAATTCAGAAACAAAACCTAATATCTCTTTATAATGTGTTATCCTTTCCCTTTTAGTACCAGGAACAACAAAATTGTTTACACCCATCTTTGCTGCTCGAAGATAAATTTCATCTAAAGCTTCATCAGCTATGTATCCCCCCTCACTCCTCTTATACATTGGATGCGTCATCTCCCCTCCTATAACGACTTCTAAACCATATTTCTTACAAGCCTCTATCCATTTCTCCTCAGTAAGTGGGCCAGAAAGAGGAAATCCTATTAAAGCATTTACACCAGATTCTTTTATTGTCAAAACAAACTCCTCAGCTAAATCCGGAATATCAGTCATGCTTTTTTGATGATCATATAAGATAGGAGTATCCGTGAACTTTCGAATGCTCCTAACTACGTTAGGAAGCCCATATTTTACAGCCAATATAGAACCTACTTTATAGCCACCTATACCTTCTACATCACATGTTTGTTCAACTAAATTTTCAAGTTCAACAAGTGTTCTAACATCACAAGCAACAATAACACTTCGTTCATATCCCTTAATTATCCTTCCCATTTTCCCTTACCTCCACCCAATTTAATTTTTAGTTGTTAACTAAACTATTTAAGCATTATCGAACTACAGCTCAAGATCATGCGTTTTCATAGTCTCTTCCTTAATTTGACAAAGCACTTCAAATATTCTACACATCTATTAAATGAGACTACATCCATGGTTTCCCTTAAACCCCTATCTCTAGAGAGGTTGCACAAAATACTTTACACAATAATATATGGAAGTGAAACATAACACATAAATCAAGCTCTACCAATTTGTGCATAACTGGCAAAATATCTTGTACTATTGACTCTAAATGTATAGGTTTGGTTTATCTGAAAATCATCTCCCTTTAAATCAATATCAGTCGTGGGATCTCGATAAGGTATGAAAGACGAAGAATAGTTGCAAGTAGTGATACAGTATGCTATAAGAAACTAATGAAATTCGTAATAATCATTTCTCTAAAGCTTCATTGAAAACTCTTCTGAAATAATCCGCGTATAAATTAATTCATTCGCATACACGTTGTATTGCAATCATTTCCTACCTTTCATACCCCTTACGACAAGTTCTCATGAAATATCGCCGCTCTCTTAAAATTTCCAACAGATCTTCTATCTTTTAGAAAACTATGATTTTAATGTGTACTATACCCTAGCGGTATGCATGGTTTAACTAAGATAAGCAATATTTATCACCTCCAATTTCTGCTAATCTTCCTGGAAGAATGATTGAACTTAATTCATTTGGCGTAATTTTTCGAAATACGTGTAGAAGTAACATTTCAGCAATTTATAATTTCTTACATGATTTTCCAAATAGAGATAATTCCCATTTTGTAGAGATGTACCATACTTTCTCAGTACCAGTTCTATGCCTTCCTCTAGCAATTTCCTCCGCTCTTTCCACATCCAAGAATTGTAAGGCTCCACCAATGCAGTGCTGTACGCAACTTGGCTGTAAACCATAGTCTACACGTGAAAAGCATAAGTTACATTTTCCTGCTACATTCTTCTCTTGATTGAAATGCATGACGCCATACGGACAAGCATAAACGCAAAGTCGACAACCTATGCACTTAGTTTCATCAAGTATAACAATGCCATCTTCCCTCTTACTGATAGCTTTTGTAGGACAAAAATGAGCGCAAAATGGATCGTCACAGTGAAGACACATTACTGGAATAAAGTCCATATGAAGTTCTCCCTTTATTTTCCGAGGACCAATTGTTATAACTCTCATCCATCTTACTCCTATTGGGAGATCATTCTCTTGTTTGCAAGCAATTTCGCAAGATAAACATCTTATACATCTATCAATATCTATGACTAATATCTTTCTACTCATTCTTTTCGCCTCACCCTACAGAGTTGACATCGTAATTGAGTACTACCAATCATTGGTGCACAATATCTATTATCCATAATTCGATTTACGTTATGTCTACCTCCCCACTGGCTTGGAACTCGTACCACTTTGGGATGAATCCCCTCAGTAAGATGAGCTTTTGCTTCCATGCTACCCAAAGGAGTTTCTACGATAATAGGATCACCATCTTTAATGCCAAGTTCGCTGGCCGTTCTGGGATTGATAAGTACTCTCGGTTCAGGTTCTACTTCTCTTAACCAAGGAATGTTGCGTAACTCTGAATGTCTAAAAACGGGAACTCTGCCTCCTGTTGTTATAATAAGTGGATATTCTTTCGCTAATTCAGGTGTGCTTACTGGACTCAGATCGGGTTCTCTATAGCTTGGCAATGGATCAAAACCTAGATCTTCGAGAAACTTAGAGTAAAGTTCCACTTTTCCAGATGGTGTTTTGAAACCACTTTTCTCATACTTTTTGTATATATTCGGAACCGAAAGTATGCCAAGCTTCTTAAACTCTTCAAAGGTAATGCCCCAATCCTTTAACATATAGTCTCCGAATTCCTCCTCACTCTTAAACATGTATTCCCCGAATCCAAGTCTCCTTGCTAGCTCGTTAAGGATCTCATAGTCGGATTTACATTCCTCCAGAGGCTCGACTGTTTTTTGTTGAAGATGAACATGACGATAAGATGTCTGAATGCTGGATACAACAGATGATCTTTCCATCCATGTAGCTGCTGGCAGTACTATGTCAGCTAACTCCGCAGTTTCCGTCATAAACAAGTCTACAACTACAAGAAAGTCTAAACTCATAAGAGCTTTTTTAACTTCTTCACTATTAGCATAAGAAAGAACTATATTAGTTCCATGAGCATACAAAGCTCTTACAGGATAAGGTTTACCCGTTAAGATAGCTTTCCAAACAGTTGGCGGATGAGCACTGGGAGAAAGAGGACATGCCTTTCCAGCTAAAAGAGGGTACTCCTTTGAGCCGATGCGCCTTTCATGACATTCTTCGCAAAGAAGACATTTTAATTCTATTTCCGTTCTCTCAGGCGTTCTCGTATTCATGGGAAAGATATTGCCTCCAGGCACATCTATATTACCTGTGATCGCTGCCAACATGGCTATGGCTCTACCCGTAGAAATAGTGTCTGCATTTTGATCTACAGACACGCCTAAAGTGATGCATGCAGGCTTAGTTGTAGCATACATTTCTGCAGCCTCAATTATTTGCCGTCTCGGCACCCACGTGATGTCTTCCACTTTTTCTGGCGGATAGTGTTGTACCCTCTCCCAGAGCTTTTCAAAACCTATGCACCATTTCTCCACGAAATCCTTATCGTAAAGCTCTTCGTTAATAATCACATGAAGCATTGACAAGGCCAATGCCGCATCAGTCCCTGGTCTCAGCTGAAGCCAAAGATCCGCCTTAGATGCAGTTTCGCTGAAAACAGGATCAATAACTATCATCTTTGCACCTCTAGCCCTCGCCTCCATCATACCCAATGCTTTAATTGGCCATGTTGCCGGTGGGTTAGCACCCCATATCAACATACAATTCGTGTATTCGTAATCAGGACATTCCATAGCATACCCCCCAAGTACCAACATTCCTGCTATGACCCTCGGATAGAAACATTGCGCAATTCCTGGACCAATCCATTGCTTTCCCCAAGCATTTGCAAATCTAATGAAATAGCGGGCAAATCCGCGTTGAGTACCCGTGGCTAGAACAATTGCATGTTTTCCATACTTTTCCTCAATCTCCTTAAAGCGCTGCACGATTATGTTGAAAGCCTCTTCCCACGATATTCTCCTCCATTTCCCTTCACCTCTTTCTCCAACGCGCATCATAGGATACTTAAGGCGGTCTGGATGATTTTGTAATTGTTTAGAAGCTAAACCTTTAGGACAAAGCGTTCCTTTAGTAACTGGTGAGCTTGGATCACCCTCAACTTTAATCACTTTTCCATCTTTAACGTAGACAAGAGCATCACACCCAGAGTTACAAATGTAGCAACAAGTCTTGTATACAGTAGCCCCAGTTCTTTTGTCCATCTTAACAGTTTTCATCTCCTCTAATCTTCTTTCAGTTACATAGGGTGAAGCATGAACTCTCCTCAAACGATCCCCAATTAGATTTTGCGCATAAACCTCCAATCTGCACTGTGGACATAAACTAATCATCTCTTCAAGAAAACCCAGATTTTCCTCCTTCATTTCACTTAAAAGTCTATCAAAGGTTGACCTAGAAATAAAAGGCTTACCACATCTACTACAAACTTTTTCCTCCATTTTTCCCTGCCTCCTTATTTTCCAATATGTTGAGTATCAGTTTAAAAAAGTTTCTAATTTCAGTTAAAAACATGACATATTAAGAGGGATTTTTACTCATTTTTACAGAATAATACTTCATTATACCAATTTAATACTTATTGTCTTTCAAAATTACGAAACTTAAAAGTTACTAAAAGATATAAAGTAAACTACTAGCTAGGAAAATACCAAAACATTTTACACCGTCGCAAATTACTTTCATCTTTCATGGAACGCTATACTCTTAAATCTGAAGAAATAAAAACTGTTAGTAAATGGATGAGGTTGAAGAAGTAACATTAAAAGATGAAAAAGAGATGTGCATTTAGTTACTCACATGCATTTCTCCCATTAAATTTAAAAAATAATAAAATAATTTTAGGATGTGAATGTGCTTACTGACTTAACGATAGATATAAACTCTTCATCAGTTAATAGTCTCTTCTTCTCTTCGGAAGTCACTTTAACCTTTTCTAATATTTTTACGATATCTTCTTCGGGAGGTATTTTTAAACCCAATTCTTTTAATCGGTATATTATGTTGGCCCTTCCGCTCTTCTTCCCTAAACCTATTTTGACGCCTTCAACTCCAAGGAACTTTGGATTTATTGGGAAAACCTCCAATGGCTTATTAACTGCTGAAACATTACTCCACCAACCAGCAACTATTCCAGATTCTGTTGTGAATATATTAGATCCAACGATGGGCTTTTGGGGTGGTACTGGTACCTTAGAGGCTTCTTCCACAAACTTAGACAATTTTCTCAGCTTATCAAATTTTATACCAGTCTTAACTCCATATAGTATTTCTAAGGCTGCTGCCACCTCTTCCAATGCTGCATTCCCACATCTCTCACCTATCCCATTGACCGTTGTATGCACTACTTCAGCACCAGCCATTAATCCAGCAATGGAACTGGCAACGGCTAAACCGAAATCGTTATGTAAATGCAATTCAATAGGCTTATCAGTTCTCTTTTTAACTTCACTTACCAAGTAACTGATAGCTTCAGGTATGCATACTCCAAATGTGTCAACCAAAACATAAGAATCCATCCACCCTTCCTTAGCTACGCTTTCCACTATGCTCCAGAAAGTTTCAAACCTCGCTCTCGTCGAATCAATAGTGAAAAAAGCAACATACAATCCATGGTCGTGTGCATAGCGAGTTGCCTCAACAGAGAGCTCGATGGCTTTTTCCACAGTCCAACCATACCCATATCTAATCAAATGGTCACTTGAAGGAATCTCCATTATCACCCCATCAACATCGCAAGCCAATGCTCTATCAACATCCTCCTTCATACACCGAGAAAAGGCAAAAACCTTTGCATTAAGCCCCTCCTTAGCTATCGCCTTAACAGCCTCAGCATCCTCCCTGGAAACAGCAGGCATCCCCGCCTCAATTCTAGGAACCCCTATCTCATCGAGCATCCTAGCAATCTTAAGCTTTTCATCCTTTCTAAATACAATACCTGCCTGCTGCTCACCATCCCTAAGTGTAACATCATGGAAAATCACTTTTTCAGGAAGCCTAAACTTTCTCCTAACTTCAGGTAGAAAATTGTATAAACTCACAAACCAATTTTCAGTTTCCCATGGTTTCTCTTCTAAACCAGACATTCTCGATTCACCTCCTAAATTTCATGATATCTATTAGTGTTTTCTCCAATCTATCCATAGCTTTTTGAAGGTTTTCGAATGAAGTGGCGTATGATATTCGAACGTATCCTTCTCCATATTTGCCAAAAGAGGATCCTGGAACCATTGAAATTTTTGCTTTTTCTAATATAAGTAATGCGAAATCAAGTGAAGACAGTTTAAATTCTTTTATATTTGGGAATACGTAAAAAGCCCCTTTCGGCATTTTACATGATATGCCAGGAATTTCATTGAGTCGTTTTACAACGAAGTCCCTTCGACGCTTATATTCCTTTACCATTTCATAAACACAATCTTGTGGACCTTTTAAAGCAGCCAAAGCGGCTCTTTGTGTAATAGAGTTCACACAAGTACTCGTGTATAGTATGAGCTTCGCTATTTGAGAGATTATATCCTCCCTTGCAATAACATACCCAACTCTCCAACCAGTCATGGCATATGTCTTAGAAAAAGAATTAATTGTAATGGTTCGCTCACACATACCTGGAAGGGAGGCTATACTTATATGTTCTGCATCGTAAATTATCTTTTCATATACTTCATCAGATATTACTATTAGATCGTTTTCTTGGGCTATCTGAGCTATACCTTCGAGATCTTTCCTCGTAAGAACTGAACCGGTAGGATTGTTTGGCGTATTTATTATGATGGCTTTAGTGGTTTTATCTATCCTTTTTGATAAATCATCAACGTCTACTCTGAAGTCATTTTCTTCAAGTAGTGGATAGTATTCTGGAATGCCACCAGCCATCCTCACACATGGTTCATAATGAGGCCATCCAGGATCGGGAATGAGGACTTTTTCCCCTGGATTAACCGTTGAAAGTATAGCGCAGTAAAGTGCAGAAGAAGCACCTGGTGTTACAGCTATTTCCTTATGTGGATCAGCTTCTATACCGTTTTCTGCTTTAACTTTCTCAGCAATCGCCACTCGAAGTTCATCA
>Ga0080004_1076353_pt1 | contig 29629 bp, 20 predicted proteins | sample WasSprMetagenome_FD_69207 | JGI IMG/M metagenome (GOLD analysis project Ga0080004, IMG submission 69207) | Sulfidic aquatic microbial communities from Washburn Spring, Yellowstone National Park, USA - WS (SPADES assembly) (version 2) | ecosystem: Environmental > Aquatic > Thermal springs > Hot... | reverse complement strand
CAATGCAAAGAGGATTGAAAGGAAGTATACAACATGCTCCCATCCATGTGCTGAAATGTCTCAATGCAAAGAGGATTGAAAGGCATCGACAGAGTCGTGTTACCCTGCAGGGTTCCTGTCTCAATGCAAAGAGGATTGAAAGGCATTGCCTCAATTGCCTCCGAAACCCTGCTTCCATTCCGTCTCAATGCAAAGAGGATTGAAAGTAAAATCACATTCACGTTCAGCTGTGCTGGGCTTTTCCCGTCTCAATGCAAAGAGGATTGAAAGGTGCATAAACGAACTTCCTTTTTTCGTCATTTATCAGGTCTCAATGCAAAGAGGATTGAAAGTAACTGTATATTCCCTTGAAAGCATTTTTATATGTTCTATGTCTCAATGCAAAGAGGATTGAAAGCCTGTGCATCCACTCCTCAAACTTGTGGACGGGCTTCTTTGTCTCAATGCAAAGAGGATTGAAAGTTCTCAGTTCTTCTTCGTTGTCTCCAGGAAAAACGTCCGTCTCAATGCAAAGAGGATTGAAAGTCAAGGAGCTTCTCGAGGACAGGGGATACACCAGCGAGGAGTCTCAATGCAAAGAGGATTGAAAGTAGTCTGAATCAGACCACTGTAGTGTAATCTGGTTTGTAAGTCTCAATGCAAAGAGGATTGAAAGTCAGCTTTGAGAAATCAGTGGAGAGACTCAAGGAGCTGAGTCTCAATGCAAAGAGGATTGAAAGCTATCACCCTATCGCAATTTTTCAAATTATGCCTCACTGTCTCAATGCAAAGAGGATTGAAAGACAGCGTCCTGTTCGACGTTTACTTGCCGGCTAGGCCCGTCTCAATGCAAAGAGGATTGAAAGATTTTTATAAACAAAGCTAATCTGTCAATGTTCTTTGGGTCTCAATGCAAAGAGGATTGAAAGCTTATGGCAAAATATCGCACTAGAAAGTTCTCGTCCACGGTCTCAATGCAAAGAGGATTGAAAGTATATGTGCTGAGAAAGTACAAAGATGAGTTTGTAGTCGGTCTCAATGCAAAGAGGATTGAAAGAGGTGATTCCGTTGATAGCCAAGCCCGGCCTCTTCACCGTCTCAATGCAAAGAGGATTGAAAGATTATCTTATTTGTGATTTTATGGTATAATGCCAGAACCCGTCTCAATGCAAAGAGGATTGAAAGAGTGCACCTGAACTACGTCACAAAGCTAACCGACGCAGTCTCAATGCAAAGAGGATTGAAAGCCTCCTTTGCTTCACCTCTCCGAAGAACTTCGACGCCTGTGTCTCAATGCAAAGAGGATTGAAAGTAGTCACGTTATCCGCCCCCTTAGCCTGTAACTGATTAGTCTCAATGCAAAGAGGATTGAAAGTATGCTTCCCTATTTGTCTGGTATAGGGATATTCCTGTGTCTCAATGCAAAGAGGATTGAAAGGCACTGGCGCCGCCCGTGTTCGCCACGGTCATCACAACGTCTCAATGCAAAGAGGATTGAAAGATGGCACGTACTGGCTCCCCGGGCCTCCCGGGGAGGTAGTCTCAATGCAAAGAGGATTGAAAGCCGCTATAAGAGAGAGGTTTCCATCAGGAGACATCGAGTTAGGTCTCAATGCAAAGAGGATTGAAAGTGAGCTGGTGAACGAGGAGACCCCGTTTGCCTATGTACGTCTCAAGTCTCAATGCAAAGAGGATTGAAAGTTCGAGAACATTTCAAAGGCAATCTTTCTTATTGCCCTTGTCTCAATGCAAAGAGGATTGAAAGTCACAACCTCCTTCAGCTCCGTCGGAACCCATCCCTTGGCGTCTCAATGCAAAGAGGATTGAAAGGGCGTAGCCCATCCCCAAGGAGTAGGCCAAGAATCCGGGTCTCAATGCAAAGAGGATTGAAAGATTATCCCCCCAGAAAAAATGTTCAATGAGGGGGGGTGGTCTCAATGCAAAGAGGATTGAAAGTGCATATCTCGTCCACCCTCTCCACCACCCCCGGAGGGGTCTCAATGCAAAGAGGATTGAAAGTGAACAAGGAGAAGCTGGACGCCATGGTCAGCGTGTAGTCTCAATGCAAAGAGGATTGAAAGGTAAAATGGGGGCCCCTCTGAAAAGGGAGGGAGATTGAGTCTCAATGCAAAGAGGATTGAAAGTTTGTCTCTGGCCTGTAGCTGAATCCCAGACTCTCTAAGGGTCTCAATGCAAAGAGGATTGAAAGACAGGTGATGGCTCCACAAGCGACGGGTCCACCCATATCGTCTCAATGCAAAGAGGATTGAAAGATGAACCTCTCCCTCACAGACTCGTCCCCCACCTTCCTCGTCTCAATGCAAAGAGGATTGAAAGTTCCTTCCCGTTGTTTATGATGATGAATTGCATAGACTTGTCTCAATGCAAAGAGGATTGAAAGCTGTGGAGAGGTGTCATCCCCCCTATCTCTAGGCATCCCCGTCTCAATGCAAAGAGGATTGAAAGCCTTTTTTTCTTACCCACACCCTGCACTTGCCCTCTATCGTCTCAATGCAAAGAGGATTGAAAGTGGCTAGAGTTGTGAGGAGCATAGCCTTCCCTCAGGATCTGTCTCAATGCAAAGAGGATTGAAAGGCATTACAAGCATCTTGAGATATTGTATGAATCTCCTCGTCTCAATGCAAAGAGGATTGAAAGAGTAATTCGCAGAGCGGCTGGAAGCTTTTCCAGTTTTCGTCTCAATGCAAAGAGGATTGAAAGATGTTGAGTTCAACGTCAGCAGTGATTCAGCAAACTACGTCTCAATGCAAAGAGGATTGAAAGCTCAGGTAACTTTCCACCACTTCTATTCCCTCTTCCTCGTCTCAATGCAAAGAGGATTGAAAGTTGATATAACTCCTTTTTGCATTAATAACTTTATAGTGTGTCTCAATGCAAAGAGGATTGAAAGTGGTGCATAGCCTGCTGTCAGGGTGGGGACACCAAATCCGTCTCAATGCAAAGAGGATTGAAAGTGTAGATTCCGTTCTCCCTCCTGACTATGATCCTCATCTAGTCTCAATGCAAAGAGGATTGAAAGTTGAGCCCAGTAAGCGGGTTGAACCTGATCGACTGGCGTCTCAATGCAAAGAGGATTGAAAGGACAAAGACGTACAAGAGATATGAAACGGCAGTAAACCAAGTCTCAATGCAAAGAGGATTGAAAGTTTTTCTTGATATTTTATAACTATTTTCCTAGCATGGTCGTCTCAATGCAAAGAGGATTGAAAGTTACGATCTCCAGAAGGAGTTTTCTCGACATCCTTTCCGTCTCAATGCAAAGAGGATTGAAAGACAGTGATGGATCTTTGGAGCGATGGTGAGAACAAAGTCTCAATGCAAAGAGGATTGAAAGGCATTGCTGCCAGGGTTAGTGCTATCAGATATTTTTTCGTCTCAATGCAAAGAGGATTGAAAGTGGTATAGGATCAATTCCATCTACTATCACGTCTCTATTTTGTCTCAATGCAAAGAGGATTGAAAGAAAGTTTGCTGAGTTCTCCCTGCTCTGTTGGAAGGTTCTCGTCTCAATGCAAAGAGGATTGAAAGAACGAGCTACCGAGTGATTCAGAGCTCGCAGCCTTTTACGTCTCAATGCAAAGAGGATTGAAAGGATTACAAGTGCTCAAAGTGTGGCGGTGACATGGCTTGTTTGGGTCTCAATGCAAAGAGGATTGAAAGCTTTGGTCATGGCATCTATCCTGACACTAGGTGGCGGTGGTCTCAATGCAAAGAGGATTGAAAGCCAAGCCTAACCACGACGACGAACTTGGGGTTATCCCTAGTCTCAATGCAAAGAGGATTGAAAGTGTAGTTCGTTATCTCGTCGTATATCTTTTGTATTTCGGCGTCTCAATGCAAAGAGGATTGAAAGTCAGGGAGAGGGACCTGCCGGAGATAGAGAGGGAGTTCGTCTCAATGCAAAGAGGATTGAAAGAGTCGTTGGTGTGGAAGCTCCACTTCAGCGTACCGTCTGGTCTCAATGCAAAGAGGATTGAAAGTTTTTATGTGTATTGCGCCAATTTCCCTCGGAAAATAGTCTCAATGCAAAGAGGATTGAAAGTCCAAATTCAAGGCCCTCTAAAGTCGTAATCTGAGGCCGTCTCAATGCAAAGAGGATTGAAAGAAGGAAATTCCCGTATTCACACCCCCTCCACGTACTCCCCTAGTCTCAATGCAAAGAGGATTGAAAGTTGGTGTCGACTTGACACCGGTGCACCGTGGCACCTTGTCTCAATGCAAAGAGGATTGAAAGTGAGTGTAAAATTAGACCCCCCACCCCCTCCCTTTTTTCGTCTCAATGCAAAGAGGATTGAAAGGCTAGGTTCTGCCTAGCTGATTTCATCTATATGGTGCGTCTCAATGCAAAGAGGATTGAAAGACCTCCCTCAGCACCCTGTCGGCGTACTCCTTGGCGGCGTCTCAATGCAAAGAGGATTGAAAGATTTATATAATCTGGCATCTAACTGGAGGTTCTTAAGCGTCTCAATGCAAAGAGGATTGAAAGACCTGTGCCGGGAGTGGTCTGTGCCTAGAAACCCAAAGTCTCAATGCAAAGAGGATTGAAAGTTCCTACAGGTAGGAGGGCCGAGCTGGTCGTTTTCGACGTCTCAATGCAAAGAGGATTGAAAGGTTTTTCTCGCATTGCCAGTCAATCCAATATCCCAGCCGTCTCAATGCAAAGAGGATTGAAAGACACCCTGCCAAACGCCCTCAGGACTATGAGAACTCCCAGTCTCAATGCAAAGAGGATTGAAAGGTTGCCGAGATGGCAGTCGCAGAGGCGGGCACTACTATAGTCTCAATGCAAAGAGGATTGAAAGGGCCCATTAGGGCCTTGGTCTTAGCCCTCGGGCCGTTATCAGTCTCAATGCAAAGAGGATTGAAAGCTTCGAGGTTGAGGTCTCAGTTGAGGAGGTGATAGAATGTCTCAATGCAAAGAGGATTGAAAGTAAACATAAACAACATTGATCCCTCTGGTATAGCTGATGTCTCAATGCAAAGAGGATTGAAAGATTGCATCGTCATCGAATCTATCGCATTCTGGGCACAGCAAGTCTCAATGCAAAGAGGATTGAAAGGGGATCTTATCTAGCACAGCTTTTCAGATACCTGAAGGTGTCTCAATGCAAAGAGGATTGAAAGCCAGGTTCTTAATCCGGCCATCTTCCAACTCGTCTCGGGTCTCAATGCAAAGAGGATTGAAAGCTCATCACAATCACCCTTTAACTGCTTGCATTTACCTCGTCTCAATGCAAAGAGGATTGAAAGTTTTTCCACTTCTCATATTCTTCATAGACTTTAAAGAGGTCTCAATGCAAAGAGGATTGAAAGATATATGTGTAGAATTTCACCGATCTGCTTGTGCAAAGTCTCAATGCAAAGAGGATTGAAAGTGTAACTTTTTGTCTTCGTACTTTTCGAATATTCTAACTGTCTCAATGCAAAGAGGATTGAAAGACAAGCTTATCGCTGATAAGTTTGGCATAGACAGGAGGACAGCCGTCTCAATGCAAAGAGGATTGAAAGAACTCGGGAGGTATCAGGAAACCACGCATATATGAGGGCACATATCTGTCTCAATGCAAAGAGGATTGAAAGTTCAGTATCAGGGCCCTCTGCTTGTGGTACCCGATTGCGTCTCAATGCAAAGAGGATTGAAAGATTGAATCCCGTGTTTTCGGAGCCGCTCCGAGTAGCTTGTCTCAATGCAAAGAGGATTGAAAGGCTAAAAGGTGCTGTTGGTGGGATAGCCAAAGAGGTGATGTCTCAATGCAAAGAGGATTGAAAGCCTTCTCCAGAACCCTGTGGGACAGGCCGTCGACCCCTGTCTCAATGCAAAGAGGATTGAAAGGCAATTTTGCATCGAGGCCCACAAGGGCCGGCACTACTTTCGTCTCAATGCAAAGAGGATTAAAAGCCATTCGCACCCCTCACCTCACGGTGGCTAGGTGTTATGTCTCGATGAAAAGAGGATCGGATGTGGTTATGCGTCAGCCGGACATTCACCTCTTTCCGCTCTCTCCAAAATCTCCCTAAGTGCCTTCATCCTTCTACTTTTCTCATTTAAATCATTTAAAAGTTCTATAAATCTGTTCGGGACATTCATCCCGGTTATCTGAGAGTGAAGCGATGCAGGATCGTTGCTAAGATTGTACTTACCAAGCGAAACTCCTGCTTCCCTTGCAGATGCTATGATGAACTCCTCCAAATTGTTTTCCAGTGCTATCACAATTCCATGACTGAGGCAGAGAACTCTTATGCCGAGATCTGATATTCTTTTCCGATTCACAACCTGCCCCTTTACGTAGTTGTCCAAGGAACTCTCGAAATCAAGATCGACAAGGCATACACAGCTTCCCGATTTCTCTCTCCTAACCCCCGCTATTGCCCTTCCCTTTCCCCTGCTGTGCAGTGCCTTAAACCCCATTGTCTCCACAAGTTTCTTGTCCGGATAGCATTCTACTAAGATCAATCTCCCTTCCCCAGCTCCAGAAATACATCAGCTCCCTCTGCTATTATCTCCTTCACTTTGCCCACATCAATGGGCTTGTACTCGCTTCTTATCCCTCTTGTTGCGGATAGATAGATGGAAAGCTCGTTTTCAGGCACCTTATCCACAAAAGTCTCGAGGAAATAGGGGTTGTGAGTCGTTATTATGAATCTATTCGACTTATTTATTGCTATTCTCTCGGCCAGAAGCTTTGTGTAAAACGGAAATGAGTGAACCTCAGGCTCTTCCATCAGTATTGTTGAGTTCTCGTTTGTCTCCAACGCTACCAAGTGAAACAGAGTTCTTTTTGCAGTATCGGAGAGCAGATGATATCTCATTTTCAGGCCTATTCCACCTTCAAATCTGTAAAAGCTTATCTCTCCCGTTGGTAAGTCAAAAACCAGCTTCAAACCGAGATCATCCAATATATTGGAGGAAAGGGATCTGACCCTCTCATCCACCTCAATAATGTGCATCAAGTTTGGACCGTGTGGCGGGAGCAGGAAGTCCCCCCATTCAACTGGGTTCCACTCTGAATACCTGTAGAACATCACCCTCTCGATATCCAGATTCTCCAGATCCTCTCTCTTCAGCCCAGATCTCATGTTAAAATAGCTGTCTATATGAAGCATTTTATTCCCATTTAGGGATATATCCACCGTCTTCTCCTCATTGTTGTACGTGAATTCGATCTTATTTCTCCCCAGCTCTATTTCCACAGGTTCCTCTGTTAAATAAGAGAAGAAAAGCTCCTTTCCCTCCTTTATCCTAGTCATGAGCTTAAAAATGGACGAAAGATCATCAAGATTCCAGAGCTCCTCTCCAGCACTTCGTCTCCTCACAATTCCCGCATCCTCGTAGTTCTTCAGCTGGCCTAAAATTGTTAAAATTGAGAATGCCTCGAGAAGGTTTGATTTTCCTGTCTCAGGAGGACCTATTATCAAATTAATTCTGTTGAGGTCGAGAGAAGCCTCCTTTATCGACTTGAACCTTTTTATAACGACCTTCATCCTATATTCTGGTATCACTGGAATTAAAATGCTATGCTTATTGCTTCACTATGCAAATAATTAATTAGCTTTATTATTTTATACACAAGCTTCCTAGCTTATATAATTAAGGAGGATAATTTTCCTTTGTTCTTTTCTCCAAGATCTTTAAAATATCCCTATAGATACGTAATCTTCCCTCAATTCTCATTAACTCTCCCAGATTCACAACTGTTACTAAATTGCTATCCGTACTTGCTCTTGTTTTGTCTTTGATGCCCAGAAGGCCGAAGAACATCCTATTACTCTCACCTAAACAATGATTGAGTATATTCACTATCCCCTCAAGTTTACGCATATCATTCTCTATATCTCCTCCTGTTGTAACTTCTACAATCCCTACAGCCTCATAGTAAGCTGGGAAGCTTAGCTCACTGCAAGGGGCCACAGAGTTCAGCCTCTTAATAACTACTTGATCTAAGTAAATGATGCCATCAAGCTCGGAGGTCTCATATGAATTAAAAGTGCTGATGTAGAGACGAGAACTTCCATGAAGATGTTCTTAAAGAACCTAATGTCTTTCAAAGAATCCGGTTTATATATCACAAAATTTAAATCAACTGCTTTAGAGTTCTCTAAGAAAGAATCTAGACAGATAATACACTCAAGTAATCTTCCACAGAATGGAAGGTAGAGTATCTTCTTTAACCATTTATCACTTTTTTGAAGTATTTCTATATATCTTCTAAGTTTCTTGCAGAGGATTTCCTCAGAACGATCTAGGACAGCTTTCTTCATCTTATCATCTGATAATTTATTATTAGGAACCTCTATCTCCTCTCCTGCTATAAAAAGTAGAGGGGAGAGCACAAACTTTGCTATGTCTTCTAAATGGATTTTATTTTTGCTTTCTTCTATTGTAATATATCTTAGATAACCTTCATTATTTTCATAAACATAAATATAATCCCTTATATTTTTCTATAATTTTCATCATGACCACAAAGCAAAAGACCTAACTCCCATAAAACTTCTAGACATCTCTTTCGTTTTTCCTCTTCTGATGAATAATCTCCATAGCATCCAGATATCTGTATTTTTATGTTCTGTAATTCTTCTCTTACAATACTATCTAGGGCTTAAGCCAATCTGATGAACTAACGAACTCTCCAATACATTCTCCCAAGGGTGGCTCAGTTGCTCCTATTAAAAGCTCTATTAATGCCCTTATCGACTCTCCCACTGCCCTATGCATACCTTCATCATTCCTCTTCCTATGGACTTCCCACCTCCGAGCTGGAGACCTTCCTCCTCAAGATATGCCATTAATTTGTTGAAGAGCTCCTCCTCAAGATAGTCCAGATCATCCACAACAATGACAAAGCGGAACTCAGATCCCAAGACAATTTCCTCTGTGAAGAGCCTATCCTCCTTTACTTTCATCGTCTTCCTGTCTATAGAGGTCCTCGTGATGTAGTGAAGAGCGGGCCTCACCACCGGTATTGCATCCGAGACCCTCACCTTTGAGGCAACTCCGGGGGAGCCGAAGAGCCTGCATATGGGGCAGGAGAGGTACTCTATGTACGATTTCCTCTCCTCATTGCTTCTAACCCTATCCAGCAGTTTTCTCTCCTCAGGTCCAATGTATTTAAGAAGCTCATCCACTTGGGATACATCATGCACTATCCTGTTCCCTTCCCTCCTGTGGGATGCCATGAGCTTTCTTCTCAAATCCCCATCTGTTCTCATTGATCTCCCCAGAATCTCAGCTATTCCCCTTAAAGCTCCCTTCAGGCTTGTTGATGGTATTATGGGGAACTCCTCAACCTTATCTCCTCTCTGCAAATAGATCTTGAGAACCTCCTGAAGAGCCCCTCTCTCCTCCCCCTTCAGCGAAAGGGGGGACTCGGGAATCAGCTTAATAACGGTAGATCGGGTCATCATACCACCAACCCAAGGGCTGAATTATGTTTAGGCCGAGGCATGAGAGGCCATCCCAGCCTATGAGGGATCCGAGAGCAACAGCTTTTTTCACACTCTCCAAGTCCTGCTTGGACTCAGCTATGAACACGCTTCCCTCGGCAGAGCAGGAAAGGGAGGGCCTGGGAATTCCTGTCGGATATGCAACTGAGAAGAAGGTCTCCCTAAATCCAATGGCCAGTCTCCTTCCCTCTTCATCCCTTGCTATCTCAACCCCGGACACTCCCACCCATCCTCCATCAAGCTCTGGTATGGGCGAGGAATATCCAAGCCCCATGATCTTTGTCGCAGGGGATCTTGCGTACATCGCTATCCTCCTCCCGTTCTTATCGAGAATCCACTTTTCAACCTCGCTCTCAAGCTCCTTTCTGAGGAGATCTAGCTCCTTCTCCCACTTAATCCTGACGGATACCCTACCAAAGCCCCTGCTCACCCCTCTTCCTATCAAAATTTTCCCCTCCTTTCTCAGGAACTCCACATATTTTCTCTCACTTGTCATGTCCACCAGAATTGATGAGAACCTGCCTCCTGGCAAAATGGATTCATAGTTGTAGAGCATACCTCTCTCCGATGCCCTAGTCAGCTTGTTTATCCCAACTGATGCCATCACATCAACCTCCTCCCCCACAGCCCTTATCTTCCTTCCAACGAAAACAGGTGATCTCACTGATTTTGTGCTCCCTGCAATCTCTTTCATCTTGTAGCAGTGCTTCTGTTGATCCTTGAAGTAGGAGAACATTTTATCAAGGCTTGAGGCACCAGTCAGCTCTTTCACCCTGTCCCTGCCGAGAAGGTCTATCAAATTCTCATCCCCCTTGCACCTGATTATGTAGGGAGTTGGAGGCCTAGCAGTGGATTCTCCCACAGGATATGCCGGATGGGCTATCAGCTTTGGCTCATTCCTCTCAGATCCGGGATCCCCTATGTATCCTGTTCTGAAGGCCCATGATATCACAGATCCCCTCAAGCTGGATCCAGGTATCCTGCCTGAGAGAGAGGAGTATCCGGATCTTCCGGCTCTTCTCACCAGGATCACAGGGGATTCAAGACTCAGCTCAACAAGGATCACGGACAAATATTCCACCTCCAGCTTGAAAGGGACTTTGCAATATCGAGACCGCTCACATCAGCCCCCTCAATCTCTGCCATTAAATCAACCAATCCCCCTCTTCCAAAGCTCATATATCTCATCTCATCGAGCGCTCCCAGCAGAAGGATCAAATCCCTTCTATCACTGCTGAGGAGATCTATCTCCCCCTCAAAGATTGTGCATGTCGGGATCACCTCAACTGTCCTGAGGGAGCCCTCTTTCGCCTTTCCCTTACTGGGCTCGATTGAGGTCCTTCCGATGATAAAAGTGCTTACCGAGCCCATGGGCTTCATGTCCCCAACTATCACCTTCGATGACGCAACTGAGGGAGGCCCGGACATCCCGAACAAATTGCATACATCGCACTTCCCACCTGCTACCCTGTGAGCCTCGGCAATCCTGCTGGGCTCAACCTCACCGCAGGATGTGAACCCCATTTTCCTCGATATCCTGTGAGCAGCTGTCCTGAGAACTCCCTTGAGGGATGATCCGGGTATGAAGATCTTGTCCCCAGCTCTAACCACGCATATATCTGCGATGCCAGTTCTCGAATATGCGGATCCTATCACCAAGAGCGAGAGATTTCTTAGCCTCACCTTTATTCTCATGCAGCTCCCCCCATCAATATCTTGCACAACCTGTTCAGATCCTCAAGCAGATCCCACCTGAAGAGGGGCTTTACCTTCCTGAAGCCCTGATTATCGCATTCATAAAGTGCATATGCTTTTGCAACATCCTTGTACACCTTGTCCTCAAAGGAGAGGCCGAACTTCTTGGGAAATGCCTCAACCTTCCTCACAAATCTCCTCAGCTTCTTCATGTCAGTCTCCTCCTTGCTCTTGGCCTTTTCATACTCCTCATACGATCTCTTAATTATCTTCAGGTAGAGGTTCTTGAGCTCAGAGTCCGAGAGATGGAGCACATCATACCTCTCATCCATGCCGAGTGTTCTCGCAAGAACCTCAAGTGCGTCTGCCTTTTCCTTTGGGCTCATCTCAATCAAGGAGATAGGTGGAACTCTGAGGGATCTGAATGGATCGCATTTTACACCATAGGGACCAAGTATCCATGGCTGGGATGATAGGCCGCGTGAAATGAGCCCATTCATCCTTGTTCCAGCAGTTCTGCCTGTTAAAAGCCCTCCCTCGGTCACATCGAATGCGATTGCCCCCATATAGAACGGGATCCTTCCGTCCTCCTTCGCTTTCTCGAGAAGAAGATCTGCTGCATCAAGAGCTGCCCATAGATTGTGGGCTGGTGGCATTGCGACAAGGCCTATTGAAAGAGTTGCCCCTGTGTAAATGAGAAGATCCTTGTCAAATGAATATCCCATGTTCCTGCTGAACTCTATCAGGAGGATTGTTGAGAGGGGATATGATAGCCAAGATGGTGCAAGGATGAGGGCATCATCCCCTCCCATATACTGAAGGCCTAGAAGAACCCTTGCCTCCTCCCTCTCATTTGATCCCTCATGCATAACCTCTATTGCCCTCTTGAATGCCCTCTTTAAGGCCATATCTATCCTAGCACTTCTCTCAAGTGCATCGCTCAGGCTGATCGATCTGGCCATGAATGCCCCCATCAGATTTCCATCAAGTTTAATAATTGCTATATTTAAATATCTTTCTTCCTCAGGTTTTTTATCTCTCTCCCTAGGGTTCTCATCGTGCCCAGCTATCAGCTCCATTATCCACTCTGACACATCTCTCCACTTTCTGCCGTTGAAGACCTCTGATATGCTCTTTTTGGACAGTACCTCAGCTCTTTCCCACTTGCTCTTCATGTGTCCTTTATCCCCGAAGAAATTCTGCCTCTCACAGCATTCCTCGCATAGGTAAAAGATCTCCTCCCTCATTTCTGCATATTGACTTGCAGACTGTGGAGCAGGAGGCCATACTTCTGTTGCCGGTCTCTTTTTGCAGTAATCGCATGGTCTTTCTATCCCAATTAGCTTATTTTCCTGCTCTTTATCCGGTATTGAGAGCTTTTCTATTAGAATACCGTGATCAAGCTCCTCGATAATCTTCCTGTAATCCTTATAAAGCGGAGCATGAGATATCCTGACATTAAGGGGACCGAAGCCAAGATAATCCTTTGAAAATCCTTTTTCTAGTCGTTCCTCTATGCTCTGAAGATGTATATCAGGAGCAACTGCGATTATGTTCCCGCCAGCTGAGTAGAGGAAGCACTCAACGGGATACCCCGGAAGTCCCTCCTGAACGGATCTGAGCGAGTTGAACATGACAGCCAGATCTACTATGTAGCTGGATGCGGAGAGTATGGGGAGCTTCTCAGACTCCCTTATGAAATCCTGTATCGATGCAACATCAAGCTTCACCATATAAACGCCGGAAAAATGCTCCTCTTTTTCCGCCTTTATCTCCTCAGATAGCACATACTTAACGCATTTTTCGGTCAGTTCTCTCGTTATCTCTGGCTTTTTCCTCTCAAGCTCCACCCAGTTTTCCCATACTCCCCTCCTGTAATACTTCTCAAAGGCCTCTTTCTCAGATATTCCATCTATCTCGGCAAGCTGCCTTAAAACAGAGGCTTTAACAATGGAGTCGAGCCTATCCATGCCTGATGCAAACATGTCAGCTTCCCTTATAAGCGATATCTCCTCCTTCATAGCTCCTTTATAGTCAATGTTGTGATGGTTCTCTATTATCTCCCTAACACAGCCCAGATCCTCATCGCATATAAGCCCTGAAAGCAGCCTATTTGCTATTTCAACGCTCTTCCTCACGTGATTAACTGGGTCTATTGGCTTTCCTATATCGTGAAGGAGGGATGCTATCCTCAGGATTGCCTTCCTTCTTCTCCCCTGTATTCCAAATTTCGACCATGAGAGGGCTGAAACTGCGAGTAAATGGAAAATTAAACTGGATAAATTGTATCCGGGCCTTGTATCAGCGGGAATCTCGAAGATAATTTTATCAGCAAATTCGGATGTCTCATCTAGTATGTTAAAGATATCCTTCATTCCAATAGAAGTTTCATCTATTTTATCGAAGATCTCCTTCATGCTTTTCCCGACGAGCTCATCCCCAAACCTGTGCTTTAGCACTCTGTAGACAAGGTAGGACTTGAATGGAGATAGGCTCATCCCCCTTATAGGTTCCTCCAGAAGAGGAGCTTTGTAGAAAAGAGCTATTAGATCTGCAACAAGCTCAAGCCTCTCCTCACATTCCTCCACTCCGGATGCCTTCACAGACTCCTTCAGAAACCTACCCAGATTATCCAGATATCTGAGGAAAAGCTCTGGATCGGGAGCCCTCTTTACCAGATATACGCCACCATCAGGATTCCTTATCGGAACAGGACATCCCTTATACACATTTATCTCCACTCAATCGCCCCCGAGAATATCTTTAATCTTCTTATCTCCTATCGATTTGTGGACAAATACATCTCCTGCTTTCCCTCCAAGTCTTTTTCTCAGAATTTCCATCAGATCCTCCTCTATCTCTGGCTTAAAGTTCGGAGGAACTATTGAGAGGGGCTCCTCTCTTCCCTCCTCCACTAAATACAGCACTTGGGTAAGATCCTTGGATGCCCTAATAACCAATCTTCTTTGCCTTTGCATCAAAATCCTCCTCCACTAGATAGTCCTTATATCTCCTCCTTGCCTCCTCAACAAGCTTATTCCAGAGGTTTAATGAATCTGAATCAACAGTGAGGGTTCCATCCTCCTTTTTATCCACACCAAGCTCCTCCAAAATCCCCTTTGAGTACTTCATGAAGCCCCATGAAATTGGAGTTATGAGGATCCTCCCCATTTCAGACCTGTACTTCATGGCCCCTATGAGAAGGGGCTTCCCATTTCCAATTCCCACGAGGACAAGGCCCATCTCATACGGCTCCATCCCATGAAACAGAAGTTTTCCTGTAGACTCAAGCCCCTCCGGGATAACAGCCAATTTCCCTGCTTCCGTGTCCATCAGCTCAGTTCTCTCGAAGAAAAGGGTTGGAAAGTGGACTCTGGAGGCCAAACCGGGTGCTCCAAATATATCGCACACTTTGCAAACGGTTCCATACCTGAGATAGTTGCAGGGAGGCCCCCTGTCCTCCCTCGAGCTCCCATATATCTCCATGTGCCTCCAGCTGGGCTTCTCAACCATTCCTGTTACTGAAAAGCAGGATGGAACGGATCCATTTTTCCCCTTAAAGCTCAGCTCAAGCCTTGATCTGACAGCCCCCTTCAGAGACGAACCGGGTATTGCCGGCTTTCCGCTAATTCTGATTGCATCGAAGATCTCCTCCCCACCCTTCAGCTCCTCCGGGCTAACTTCCCCCTCTTTCATTTTTGCAGCCAATTCCTCAAGGCCCCCGATGCTTGGACCACCGCTTCCTATGTGAACCGGGCTCAAAACCCTCGCTTTAAACATCAAGCTTCCGGAAAGCCCGGAAAACCTATTCCTATCTGTAGGTCTGTCCCTTATCACTCTCAAAGGCAACTTCTCATCTCCCCAGCCACTTATCAGCGAGGGAGGCGAGCGATCTTATCAGGGAATCTGTGGTTCCATCAAAGCTCACATCCTCGTCATCTGGATCGTACCACTTCTTCTCCTTATCACTGAATCCCCTCAGGACATTCCCCTCCTCTCCCCTGTCCACCTTATGCCTCAGCTTGATGAGCCTGACCCCTCCAAACCCCCTTGTCTTGAACCCGCCCACCTTCACAAGGCCATCATTCAGGTCCACGATCACCTTCGCCACAAGCCCCAGAGCATAATTTGGGAGATTTCTCGCAACAAGCTTGAAGCTGAACACAGATCCTGGCTCAACAAAGTCCACATCGTAAAGAGCACCTCTTTTAACGGATCCGCTTCTTCTATCTATAGCTATCCCCGGCTTCCTCCCTATTGAAAATTTGTCCCCCACGGGATAGGAATCGGAGAACAGGACCCTGGACGAGAAGCTTGGGGAGCCGAAGATCTTGCATGCCATGCACATCTCGGATGAGAGAATTTTTATCACTTCCTCCCTGTTCTCCTCTCTCGGATTTCTCAACAATCTCTCTATCCTTTCGCGAAGGCCTCTATCACTGCAGGTATCACCCGGACCACCACAGACCTTCTTATTCGAGGTGAGGAGGTAGGACTCAACCCTCGACCTGAAAACCCCCTTCCATGTGGATCCCGGTATCACGGGGATGTCCCTCTCCCCATACTTCACCATTAGAATTGGAAGATTTGATAAAGATACAGCAGTGCTGAAAGCACCGGATCCAACTCTTAGAGGCTCTATTAACTCAGTTTCCCCCTCCAAAACAAATGTCCTTATGGATAGGTTGTTGGCCAGCCACCACTGAGGCATTATTTCACCCCCAGAATCTTTAGAGCCTCCTCTCCTCTATATTCATCTTTTTTCAGGATTCCATCCTCTATTCTCATCCTTTTTACAAGAAGGGTCTCTGAAACAAGCTTTATCTCGCCATACCCGACAGATCTTCCCCCTCCTATCTGTATCCCGTCGATGAGTTGCCTCAGAAGGTGGGAGAGAAGGAATGCCTGAGGGGTATCCGATTTCAAGTCTATGTTCACTATTTTCATCCTGAATCCCCATCTTGTTTCAGGAGGGACTACCTGAACATCAAATAGCCTACCTGGGCTCTGGCTTCCCACCACTCTGTCTATTGCAACCCTTCTTATCACATGGAGTGTTGGCTTTTCCTTCGGAAGGGAGTCGAAGAAGTATAGATGGCTTGCAACACCCGTGTTCCCGAATATGCTGCAGACCACACAGGGATCCTCCTCCTCTTTTTTGCGGAGCTGCTCATTCTCGGCAAGCTCGAATATATTGCATGCCCTCCAAGATGGCCAGTTCTTCTTATCCCTGATCTCCGGGGATGAGTTCACAAGCCTCTCTGCCTCCGATCTCAGAACCCCTTTCCAAGAGGATCCGGGGATTACAGGCCTCTCCTCCCCGCCGACCATGTATGTCATTACGGGGTTGTCCACAGGACCTAAATACTGCTCCCTTTTTCCAGATCCTACCCTCAGCGGGGTCTTATTTACGGCCTCTCCCTCTATTGTATAGCTGATCACAAGCCTGTCCAGATCAGCACAGCTCATTCTCTCCCTCCCAGCTTTGCGATGAGGTCATCGAAGTCCCTAACATTTCTCAGGTCTATCCTCCTCCTCTCCGCTATCTCGAATATCCACTTCACAAGACCGAGAAACTCTCTTGCAACTTGCTTCTTGTTGGATATTCCTGATTTTGCTATTTCCTGAAGATTTTTTGCTATCCCATCGGCCATGCCTTGGCTTATAATTCCTCTTGCTGCCTGCCTCTCGCAGAAGGCCATTGTCATGTAAAGGGATTCCATATCATCTGCTTTGGACTCCAGAACCTCTAAAATGTTGCTTACAGCCGCCGCTTTCGTATACTCGCGGAGGGAGACAACCTTTAAGGCCCTATCCAACAAATCCTTGGTTTCAAAAGGGTTCTGGCTCATCGTCGCACCTGTCGAAATATCGAAAAGGATACAATTAAAAGCTTGTATATAAATGTATAAAATAGTGAATTAATTGCTTTAAACAACTTTAGCTTTCAACTGAAATATGGGTCGCCAGGAGGTACTTTAACATTGATGAGAGGGTTCTCTCCACCACCTTGAGGGGGATGGAAGCTGAAGTCAGGGAGGTAGATCTCATCGGAAAGGCTGTTGATACGGCATTGAGGATGCCAAGGGTGACAATACACAGCCCGATAGCGAGCGCTTTTGTGAGGTACATGAAGGCAAAAGACCCCGGTTTCGGCATCTCCAGGTTCCTGAGGGATATCGTGGAAAGGGGATAATGGACAGAAATCCTGACATATACAGGAGGGTTATGGAGGAGTTAAGAAAGAGAAAGATAAAGGAGGTGGAGGAGAGGCTTGGAATAAGATGAGGATCCTGTGGAGATCACCTGAGTAATGTTTTTAAAATATTTATTACTGTCCTCATCTCGGATAGAATATGAATGCGGGGGAACCGGCTGGAAGCGAGGAAATAAGGTTTGAGGATCTTGATCTCGTCCTTATTATCTCTTTCGACCTAGGAGCCCCCATCGAAGTAAAGGATCCGATAGAATTGTTAGATTTGCTTTCTGGAATATTTGAAATGGTCGAGGGGATCTGGATCCCCCTAAGGGAGCTTGGCCTACACCACAATTTGTCTATCGTAAGGCGAAGGAGCTGGGGATCGAGGATGCGGAGCACAATGTGTCTTAAAAAGAAAAAGATTAGAATTATTCTAAAATGAAAGATCTGGAATTCAGATTCTCCACTTCAAGATTCCCCTTTTGATAGCAGAGCATCTATTAAACCGATGAGGAGTATTATCACTAAAACCGCAAGGATGTTTCCTGCAGCCTGCGCCTCTGCAAGCTCCTTGTTTAGAATATCATGGAGGGTCCTTGCCTCATCTGGCGTTATTGTTCCGGCATCCAGCTTCTCCGTAAGCTGTCTTCTCAAGTTTATCTCATCAGGGGTGAGTGGATTAGCTTTTAATTTCCTTTCAAATATTTCGTATAGGATATCTGAGAGAACTTTAGCTGAGAGTTTATTGCCGGCAACGATAATCGGGTTTTTCTCGAGCTTCTCAAGCCGATCCTCAACTCTCTGCATCCATCTGCCAATTTTATAGGAAACCCCTAGAAGTGTGATAAGAGTGACCATTTGGAGGACAATACTCCAAATCTCAGCCATCAGTGTATCCTAGATGTGGTAAATCTCTATTTATATTTTTGCATCCAATTTTGACAGGAGAATTTAATTGAAATAATGTATTATTAGGGACCATAGGGATGCGCGCGCATACTGAAGAAAAAGAAAGCTGAGGAGGCCGTGAGAAGCTTTCAATCCTCTTTACATTGAGACAGGAATCATCAGCGATTCTTAATTCGCTGCTAACAATATCTTTCAATCCTCTTTACATTGAGACTGGCTCAGAATCTCACTTCGAGGTTCTGGGTGGAGACGACTTTCAATCCTCTTTACATTGAGACCTCTGTCTCAGCAGGAAGATGGATACTACGCCCTTAAAACCTTTCAATCCTCTTTACATTGAGACGAGTGACATCGCAGTCAATAACAGAAATCCGAATATGACTTTCAATCCTCTTTACATTGAGACATTCGGAGCATTAGAATCGGCAGGACAGTTTGTCTGGGATACTTTCAATCCTCTTTACATTGAGACATTAACCATAGTATTAGTAGTATTAACCGTAGTATTGCCCCTTTCAATCCTCTTTACATTGAGACACATACTCTAACAATCTATCTGTGGTGAAGGGCTCCTATTTAACCCTTTCCACAAGCCCCACTCTCGAACATCGATAACAAGAGGAAAACCTTCCCTTCCTCGAGATGTTCGAGGAAAAATTCATATATCTTCATTCAGATCCCCTTCTAAGGTATTCGGAAAAACCAAGATGTTCGGGAAAGTTGCCTGCGCCTAATGGCTTTCCTTCGGCTTTTTATGACCTTTTCTTTATATTTCCAGGCATATAAATAAGCTACTCATGATTTCTATTAACTGATTCCCATGTCCTAAATTGGCATGAGCCCCTCCGTGCTTGAGTGCGATTGTATTTATATACTGGAGTCCAGGATAACAGGAAGCGCATACCATCAGTGAAGGGGGTCGTGACAAAAAGTATATGGCATGAGTTGGACTGAAACAGGGTCGGAATCTCACAAGGAGAATTGAAAGCGCTAGGCGGGATAGCGATACTGTTTTCCCCCTACACATGGAATCTCACAAGGAGAATTGAAAGGTTGATGTGCCCGACAGGTTCCTCGAGCCGTTTGGCGGGAATCTCACAAGGAGAATTGAAAGTTTTGCTTGGGCATTATGATATGATTGTCTAGCTCTCTTGAATCTCACAAGGAGAATTGAAAGGCAGTATCTCATCTCCTCTAAGAGCCACCAAATCAGGTGAATCTCACAAGGAGAATTGAAAGTCAAACCTGAGATCCCTCTTCAGCTTTTCCCTCTTCTCGGAATCTCACAAGGAGAATTGAAAGGACACGATGAAATTGCTGAAGGAGCTTGAGAAGAGGGCGAATCTCACAAAGAGAATTGAAAGTAGCTGAATACTTCAAGCTTGAGGCTAGGTGATCATAGGAATCTCACAAAGAGAATTGAAAGTCAAAGACATAGACGAAAGCCTCTGGATATGCCCAAAGGAATCTCACAATGAGAATTGAAAGTTGGTAAATGGTGGCATATCCTTGAGCATCTCCACCTCAACTGAATCTCACAATGAGAATTGAAAGTTCCAATACCAGCTCATCAGGCGAAATCCACTCCATCGAATCTCATAAGGAGAATTGAAAGAGAGCCACAAAGAACTCCGCATCTTCCTTCCTCATGAAGAATCTCACAAGGAGGATTGAAAGTTAAGAGGGAGGAGCAACCCTGCACAGGAAGCTAAGCGAATCTCAAAAGGAGAATTGAAAGTATTCAGATCCCTCCACTAACTTTCTAAAGACACCAAGGAATCTCACAATGAGAATTGAAAGGAGGTGCCGTGGATTAGAAGGGAGGCTCTGGCGTTTAAGGAATCTCAAAAGGAGAATTGAAAGCTATTCGATTGAGTATGTATCCCCCAAACTTCCCTTCTTGAGAATCTCACGAGGAGAATTGAAAGTTTTTTGTTAGGGAACCACACCTTCGAGAAAAGATAAAGAATCTCACGAGGAGGATTGAAAGTATCCAGCCTCCTCGCTATGCTTTTCACCTCTTCTTGAGAATCTCACAAGGAGGATTGAAAGTTTATGACCTCGAGCCAGGCCCTTTCGCTCGGTTTTAGGAATCTCACAAGGAGGATTGAAAGCGATTTCATCTTGGGGAGGTAGTAGCAGTGATATGCAAAGAAGGAATCTCACAAGGAGGATTGAAAGAGGCCCAGGGCACCATATCCACCATGCATCCTCCCTCTGAATCTCACAAAGAGGATTGAGCACAGCGTCCCCAGCTTTCCTGCTCAACACAGTTGTGCTTATATAACATTGTAAGGATGCTGCAGCGGCGGATTTCTCCTTTTCAGTTATGGTGGGCGGAGTAAAAGAAGAGGCGAGGCTAAACTATGTGAGCTCTTGAAGCGCCTTTCGAGTCAAAGGGGGGGGTTGAAAGAGCTCCTGGAGCGACGGGATCGCCTTTTTATATCCTTTGGATCTCACAATGAGGGTTGAAAAGTAGCCGGTGATGAGGATATCGAGCACTGACCTCCTCATCCTTCCTCTTTTAACCCAGTTAATGGTTTTCAGTCCTTCTTTGTCCTCATAATTCCCATGTCTTAAGTCGACATGAGCCCCCTGTGCTTAAATGCGATTGTATTTATATACTCGGGTGCAAGATAGTAGGAAGCGCACAACCCTCCATGAAGGGAGGTTGTGACAAAAAGTATATGGCATGAGTTGGGCTGAAATAAGGTCGGAATCTCAAAAGGAGAATTGAAAGTAACGTTAAGGTTAATCTCGCTCTTCTACCGATTGTAGAATCTCAAAAGGAGAATTGAAAGATGGAGGTATGCTCATTCCCTGATATGTTGCGGTTATGAATCTCAAAAGGAGAATTGAAAGTGTCTCGTAGTCCCAGACTATGTGGAGCCTGACGCCGGAATCTCAAAAGGAGAATTGAAAGAATTCACACATGTGAACTTCTGGGACAGCCTAGTTAACAGAATCTCAAAAGGAGAATTGAAAGAGTAGCCCTCTTTTTGTGATAGAAACGTATAAGTCTTTCGAATCTCAAAAGGAGAATTGAAAGTCTGGAACATGTCGGGCGGGACCTCCTCCAGAACCCTGAGAATCTCAAAAGGAGAATTGAAAGAGCCAAATGTCTGGAACGCACTAGATGATGTGATAAAGGAATCTCAAAAGGAGAATTGAAAGAGACATGGTTGCACGAGGGGCACTTCAATTTAACCAGGAATCTCAAAAGGAGAATTGAAAGACGAGAAGACGCTGGAAGACCTCGCGAAGACCCTGAACATGAATCTCAAAAGGAGAATTGAAAGGAGACGGACGGGGAGTCTATCCCCTGAACCCTCACCAGAATCTCAAAAGGAGAATTGAAAGCTATCTTCTTCCTGTCCTTCGCCCTCTCGGCCAGATCCCGAATCTCAAAAGGAGAATTGAAAGACCATTTGTTAAGCTGATGACTTTAAAGCCTATCTGTGAATCTCACAAAGAGAATTGAAAGAGATAACGGGATCAGATGAAATAGAAGTATGGATGAGAATCTCACAAAGAGAATTGAAAGGTTCCTAGAGTCCCTCAACTCCCAGAAGCCATTGCTGGCTGGAATCTCACAAAGAGAATTGAAAGGCACCTCCTGTCCCTCCTAAGCCTCCGCCTCCTCCGCGAATCTCACAAAGAGAATTGAAAGAAACGCTGGAGGATTCCTATTCTGCGAGTTTGACATCGGAATCTCACAAAGAGAATTGAAAGTAGGGATGTCGGAGCTCATTATCTCTGCAACTAAATAGTCGAATCTCACAAAGAGAATTGAAAGAATAGCCCTCTTTTTGCGATAGAAACGTATAAGTCTTGAATCTCACAAAGAGAATTGAAAGCTTTTTTCATAGGCCTGGAGAGCATGATTTTCGGATCTATGAATCTCACAAAGAGAATTGAAAGGGTATCTCCACGGTTAGAGTTATATCCTTAAGTTTTTGGAATCTCACAAAGAGAATTGAAAGTATGCCTAGGAAAACAACTGAAGAGGAGAAGGCTTTAGGAATCTCACAAAGAGAATTGAAAGTTTATCCAGTATTGAACCTCATCGCTAAACTCAGGCTCTGGAATCTCACAAAGAGAATTGAAAGCTATTAGTTGCCTTGTATCGCTGTACATTAATCTAGAATCTCACAAAGAGAATTGAAAGGCTGATGGAACTCTGAGGATCAGGCTGTATAATTCAACGAATCTCACAAAGAGAATTGAAAGGCTATTTGGGATTGAATGGAGTGGGAAGCTTGGAGATTATGAATCTCACAAAGAGAATTGAAAGTAAACGTGGCCCCCGGCGTCGACCTCCTGCACGAAAGTTGAATCTCACAAAGAGAATTGAAAGCTATTAGTTGCCTTGTATCGCTGTACATTAATCTAGAATCTCACAAAGAGAATTGAAAGCTTGTACTTTTCCCTGTTTCCGAATCTGCTAATATACGAATCTCACAAAGAGAATTGAAAGTGAGCCCGTAGTCCTCGGACTTCGTTCCGTACACCTTCCCGAATCTCACAAAGAGAATTGAAAGTTATTGCCTTGTAGAGGAGCCACCCGTCCTCGCTCAGCCTGAATCTCACAAAGAGAATTGAAAGAGAAGTCAGGCAGGGAAATACTCGTGGTTTTAGGATCTCTGAATCTCACAAAGAGAATTGAAAGAGTTCTTGGATAACTATTAATCCGGTGTCTGCACATCCATGAATCTCACAAAGAGAATTGAAAGTAGCCTTTTCTCAAATTCCCTCCTTTTCTCAAGGTTTTTCGAATCTCACAAAGAGAATTGAAAGTTTTCGCTAATGTATATGTAATGCCAAGACACTGGGCGTGGAATCTCACAAAGAGAATTGAAAGAGATTGCTCTGAGCAACTCACCGAGCCTGTCTCTCTCGAATCTCACAAAGAGAATTGAAAGTTTATTTCATAGCAAAATATGTGCTTGAGTAGTGTCTCCGAATCTCACAAAGAGAATTGAAAGCTTATAGGTGCTCCGTGCCGTTTCCGGCCGGAGCAAGCCCTTGAATCTCACAAAGAGAATTGAAAGTGAACAATGGCATCCGCATATGTTGGATCATTCCCTGGAATCTCACAAAGAGAATTGAAAGTTATTTCACCGTAATACATGAAGTCGCCGTAAGCTTCAGAATCTCACAAAGAGAATTGAAAGTGGGCCATGAAGTGTATTGGAGACCAAGGGTTAAAATCAGGAATCTCACAAAGAGAATTGAAAGAGAAGTAACTGGGTAAGCTCAACTTTCCGGCCAATAGGGAATCTCACAAAGAGAATTGAAAGATTCTTGAGAATAATATAGTATCCGTTTGGCCTATCGGAATCTCACAAAGAGAATTGAAAGAAATTCCTTGGCTAATGCTCTCTTTATTGCTCGGTTCGAATCTCACAAAGAGAATTGAAAGTCTTGAACTGCTTTAGCTTCTCTTCTATGTCGGTGAGCTGAATCTCACAAAGAGAATTGAAAGTTCTTATGGTCTTCTCGTGTACTGCGGTGAACTTAGGAATCTCACAAAGAGAATTGAAAGAGTTTGGGTCTATGACGAGGGGTATGCTCTCCCCCGGAATCTCACAAAGAGAATTGAAAGCTATGTGAATGAGAAACGGGTGCCACTTGGGATCATCGAACGAATCTCACAAAGAGAATTGAAAGTTCCTCTCGTCAACAGCTACAGGTGCGAGAACAACCGGAATCTCACAAAGAGAATTGAAAGCTATATCCGAACCCGTTTTAGGTGCGAGATGTGGCGAGATGGAATCTCACAAAGAGAATTGAAAGTGTATAGTACGTCTCCATTTTACCACCCTCACTTCTTTAAGAATCTCACAAAGAGAATTGAAAGAAATCAGATACATCAAAGTTCTGTCTTACCCACTCCTCTATGAATCTCACAAAGAGAATTGAAAGCCGATGGGGGCGACTCCAAGCTTGGGGGCTGGGCTTGGAGAATCTCACAAAGAGAATTGAAAGAGAGTAAACATCTAACTCACTTAGACCGACAACTGGGAATCTCACAAAGAGAATTGAAAGATATTCCAAGCTACATTCTTATGAAGTAAGTATACACAGAATCTCACAAAGAGAATTGAAAGGAAGAAGCTAGATTTTCGGGAAATCTCACATCTCCACAGAATCTCACAAAGAGAATTGAAAGCTATGAGATATGAGAAGCAACTGGAAAAGAGGGAGGAGGAATCTCACAAAGAGAATTGAAAGTTAGGAAGGGGGAAGGCAAAGGGAACATGGGACACAGGGGAATCTCACAAAGAGAATTGAAAGTAAGCTCTGGATACATCCATATCAGCTCGTCTTTTATTTTTGAATCTCACAAAGAGAATTGAAAGATGATAAAATTCGTTATGCACAGGATTAGCAACAGAGGAATCTCACAAAGAGAATTGAAAGAATAGTGAACGTGAACGCTGGAACTGCTGGTATAAAGTATGAATCTCACAAAGAGAATTGAAAGCTTGAAGAAAAACAGAAGTAAACCAAACAGGAAGGACAGAGCTAAAGAATCTCACAAAGAGAATTGAAAGTCGCATGAGGAGGTGAGAATATGGTGAAGGTACCCAGAATCTCACAAAGAGAATTGAAAGGCAAATGTAGATGGTAGAGTAAAGCCAATACAAAGAGGAATCTCACAAAGAGAATTGAAAGCCATTTTGGATATATGGCATCGCCCCCAATAAGCATTATGAATCTCACAAAGAGAATTGAAAGTGATTGATAGAAGTGCATCATTAAATTGTGCTGTGATAGAATCTCACAAAGAGAATTGAAAGATGTAAAATATGTAAGTTCCTGTATCCGCATTTGTTGAGAATCTCACAAAGAGAATTGAAAGCTATCAAAGGGCACCAGAACAAGGCACGCCTTTGTCGCAGAATCTCACAAAGAGAATTGAAAGAAATCAGCACTTGTAGTGAGCTTAAAACAGCGGGAGGAATCTCACAAAGAGAATTGAAAGTTATATAGTCTCTGAGAGCTGACCTGATCAGGACGGAGAGAATCTCACAAAGAGAATTGAAAGCTGTCCATGTTTATGAACCTGAATGCAAAATGTTAGAATCTCACAAAGAGAATTGAAAGACAGGAAGGCAGGAGATGATGAGGCACTTAAAAAAGAATCTCACAAAGAGAATTGAAAGCTTATCCGGCTCCACACCGCGAGCTGTCAGCTTTAATGAATCTCACAAAGAGAATTGAAAGTGCTCATCACATCCTGATTGTGAACAGCCCTGATGTGGAATCTCACAAAGAGAATTGAAAGCAACTAACTGTGGTGGGTTCCTCACAAGCGATGAGGCGAATCTCACAAAGAGAATTGAAAGCAAATCTTTCTCAGATAGTTTATTATCGCAAGATCCCTTCGAATCTCACAAAGAGAATTGAAAGATATCTTCGCCTTTGTCCCAAACGGTATTATCACCTTCGTGAATCTCACAAAGAGAATTGAAAGGTCCCCAAGGATCTAGAATACTCACATCTCTCGGCGAATCTCACAAAGAGAATTGAAAGATATGCGAAGAGGCTCTGGATCTACAGCGGGGATGTGGAATCTCACAAAGAGAATTGAAAGATATTTACAGTTTACTGGATAAGATAAAGGCTATAGGAATCTCACAAAGAGAATTGAAAGCTACAGCTGGAGACCATATATCGTGGCACTTGTGGTGAATCTCACAAAGAGAATTGAAAGTTGAATATCACTAGCCCCCTAAAAGCCCGCTAACGATAACTTTGAATCTCACAAAGAGAATTGAAAGATACAAAGAAGCAGATGAGAGTTCGACGCTTGCTGAGAATCTCACAAAGAGAATTGAAAGTTTTATATAACTCATCTGGTATCCAGACATTCTTTCTCATGAATCTCACAAAGAGAATTGAAAGCACAGCGGTCTCCGCATACGTTGAGCCAATAAACCTCTTCGAATCTCACAAAGAGAATTGAAAGTTTTGTAGGCTTTTTTCTGGTTAAAAGCTCCTTTCTTCTCGAATCTCACAAAGAGAATTGAAAGGCAAGTTCTAGCCATCTAATCACCTTTTACCTTACGAATCTCACAAAGAGAATTGAAAGCCTCCCTTGCCGGCAGCTCCCTCCTTACTCCCTCGAATCCGGAATCTCACAAAGAGAATTGAAAGCTCATCCTGTTTGCTATGAGATTCTCGATGTAGAGAGAATCTCACAAAGAGAATTGAAAGCTTTCAGTCCTCATAGGGGACGTTGAGAGGGCGAAGGAATCTCACAAAGAGAATTGAAAGCACAACTCTAGCCATGATACCTCCCTGTAACTAACAGTGAATCTCACAAAGAGAATTGAAAGCTTATCCGTGCTGCTGTAGTAGGCCCCGAAGAAGTAGAATCTCACAAAGAGAATTGAAAGCGTATATCGGTCAGACACAATCCTGACCGCTTCCTTATATGCCTCGAATCTCACAAAGAGAATTGAAAGTATCCTGAACTCTTCCTCAATCATCTACCACCACCTCTTCAGAATCTCACAAAGAGAATTGAAAGCTTCTCCCTCGCATCCAGCTTCGCCACCGAGGTATCGGTGCGAATCTCACAAGGAGAATTGAAAGAATGCAAAGGGGATTGAAGGATTCGTAAGCTCCTGTGCTGAATCTCACAAGGAGAATTGAAAGTGATGTACAAATACTGATCATCCTCTCTCGCTCTGGGATAGGAATCTCACAAGGAGAATTGAAAGAAAAATCTACCGATTCTGCATCCGGTCTTGAAACAATAACGAATCTCACAAAGAGAATTGAAAGCTGAGAGCTCTAGGTGCCTCCTCAAGATATCCTCGTGCTTCGTTTCTTCAATAAAATGATTCTGTCAATATCCAGACTCTTTCATAAAATCAGCTGATCTCTTTTGATAACACAAACTTTAATATACCACGCTGGTCTTCAGCCTGTGCGCGAGAGCGAATCCAAGATACTTATTGGGGAGATACTGGAGGACATAGACCTAGTTGTCCTTCTTCTCTCAGTTATATGCGACAGAATCATAACTTATTTCGTTCTTCCCTATTTTCCACTGCATCCCCTAACTGTCTGCATTCCTTATGTCATCTTCGCCATCTACTACATACACGGGCTGCGCAAGAGGGTTCAGGTGAGGACATCTGACAAGCATCTTCCAATGATATTCGTCACAGGGGAGAGAGAGGTCAACAGGGAGCAGCTTCTGAGCCAAGCTGAGGATGCAATAAAGAGGAAAACGGGCTTCAACAAGTTCAATGAAATAGAGAAGTACTTCCTCGTCTCCCTGTGGAGGTCTGTGCACTGGAGGAGGATGCCGAGAAGCGAGGAGGAGTGGATGGACTACATAGAGGATGGGATAGAGAGGATGAACTGGCTCTACGACAGGGTGATGGGGAGGAAGATATACCACCTTTTTCTCGGTCGTCCCTCTGTCATGGCCCTGGGCTTGGGGGCTGTCATGGGGAGATGGGAGAGACCTCCTGTCATCGTCTATCAGTGGGTAAATGATGGTTACAAGCCTGTCCTCGACCTCAGCAGGGAGCCGAGGAAAATAAAGGTGAGGATTAATTTAAGTAAGTTAAATAAAATCGATCTGAAGTACACGGAGGCTGATCTTCCTCAGAGCCCAAGATCAGAAATAGCTCTAGGCTTGGAGATGGCAGGTCATCCGATAGAAAGCGACGTCAGGAGATATGTTAAAAACAGGGAAATTGAGGTAATTATTGTTAAGAACAAATACAGGGGATATCTGGCGGATGAGGACTGGACAGAAGCAGTTCAGGAGCTTTACAGCATTATAGCAGAGCTGAGGGACAGAGGGGTTGAAAAACTCCACTTATTTCCCTCGATGCCGGAGGCAATGGCCTTTGGACTTGGATATGCCCTCGGCCCCTACTGGGATATAAAGGTATACAACTGGGTGAGGGAGAAGAACACTTATGAGCTAGTATTCTCCCTGAACAGGCTTCCGGAGCTCTCAATTGAATAAAAAAATAGCATCTACGTTCACATTTCAGGCATCTGTCTATGCTGAGAAGGATTTCAGGTTCGAATTTCTGCAGACTTTGGGCCTTCTTCTCGCGTTTCAAAACCGCATTTTTGACCTACTTCATAGGGGAATATCTGTTCGGAATAAGGCTTATTGACGCCTCTCAAAAGAATTGAAGAAAGGGTTAAATTGCTGTTCACTGTAATAACATGTGCTGGATGAGGAAGTTCTTAGAGTGCTCAGGGAGCTCAGGAAGAGGGCTCCGAAAAAGAAGAGAATTGGATACATGGTGAAGAGGAGGGTATTCAAGTGGCATGCAGAGTAAGGATCAGGCTGAGCACCGATAAGGCTGTTGAGACAAGCGCTCTTGTGAACAGCGGTTTTGAAAGCGATGATCCCGATGTTGTTATTCCAGTGGAGCTGGCGAGAAGGCTTAATTTATGGCCCCCTCATCCCAATTCTGAGTTAGCTGGGGACAGGTGGCGGGGATGTGATAGCTCCATATTATGCAGCTGCAGCTTTACTTGAGCTAATAGCTGAGGGGAAAACCCTGAAAAAGCTGAAAGTAAACATCATAGTAAATCCCCATGTAGATGAGGTAATTCTGAGCGATGCTGTGGCTGGAGAGCTCGGAATAGTCCTTCTTGATCTGAAAAGAGGGACTAAGAGAATTGAAAGGTTTTCAGGCTGAGGCAATACCGGTAAAGCATAGAACTTACGAATCTCACAAAGAGAATTGAAAGAAATAATTAAATATTTGACCCTTGTCCTGGTTATTTGGAATCTCACAAAGAGAATTGAAAGCTTTTTCCGAGCTCGGTCTGACAACATCAGGTGCCTCAGGCGAATCTCACAAAGAGAAGTAGAAGATTTAAGGAGCTTAGAGAGATCATAAAAAGAGCAGAGAAAGGAGAATAGCCCGATTCAAGGGGATAAAGATCTTTTAATAAAAAAGCCATACAATCTCGGGAGGAGCTCTCAATTTCCACATTTCATCTTTTCAGTATGTATCCTTTCAGATTCTTAACATTAGAGGATATACACTTCTGAAAGCGAATAAGAAGGCTTAATCCAGAGCTGAGGAGGTTATGCCGTATATAGAATCCCGGTCTTTGAACAACTTAAATACTGAATGTGAGCACAGCAGCAACTATTCATGATTTCACAAAGAATGAATTTTAAATCTTATATACAATTATATATTCAATAAAATTATGAAGAAAAGAGAAGCCACTTCCAGAGAGGGATGAGCTTAACAGTCCTTCCATCAATTAATCTCTCTCCCTCCAGATCCCATGTGAGGACAGAGGCTTTAATCCCGCCGAAAATACCGATTGCCTTCCTTAACCCATCTATCTCCCTCTTTTCAACTTCATCCACGG
>Ga0080004_1125383_pt1 | contig 29633 bp, 33 predicted proteins | sample WasSprMetagenome_FD_69207 | JGI IMG/M metagenome (GOLD analysis project Ga0080004, IMG submission 69207) | Sulfidic aquatic microbial communities from Washburn Spring, Yellowstone National Park, USA - WS (SPADES assembly) (version 2) | ecosystem: Environmental > Aquatic > Thermal springs > Hot... | reverse complement strand
CCAGAAGCATCGGGTGATCGCTGTTGTAAGCCCTCGCGTATATTATGTTCTCCAGCGTCTTTTCTGGGTCTAGCTGCCTCGCCCTCGCTATCTGTACCACCCTCTCTGGCCTGAACGTGCCCTCTGTGTCCACGTAGAGCGCCCTAGCCCCCAGCCCTCCCCTCTCCTTGGGCAGCTGAACCATCACCGCGAGCTGGTGGCAGATCTGGGTCTTACCTGCACCAAACTCACCAATCAGCTCAGTTATACTACCAACCTCAACACCACCCTCCAACAAGTCGTCGAGGCTGCGGACACCAGTACTGATGTACTCGAGGTTCTTCCTCCTCTCAAAGAGAGCCCTAGCAGTGATAAACTCTTCTCCCCTGTTGACCAGCTTCTGTGCAGCCCTAATAATGGCTATTGCCCTCTCCTCAGACCCGAGGACAACCGCGAGCTCATGCGCTGACGCGAACGCGAGGTCACGCACAGTGTAGAAACCAGCCGCCCTGAGCTTCTGGGCAGTTATCCTGCCCACCCCATCAAGGTCCTCTAATCTGATTTCACCCTCCGGCGCAACTTCCTCAGAGGGCTCTATGTATTCCTCCTCTAGGATTTCCTCCGCTAGCTTCTCGGCATCCAGCTCTCCCTCAAATGTTTTCTCCTCCTCAACCTTTGCCTTCTCCTTCCTAGGCATTACCACACACTATAAGTGAAATCGCCAAGTGATTATAAAAACATTGTTGTCAATGTAAGTTGAAAGTAGCACGCGCGTATCGACATGCGCGCACCCTTCCTCACCATTACGTCCAATCCGCTGTTTACGTCACTGCGCATATGTGTTTATGTGGGCACGTGACAAGTCCTGAGGCACCCTCGCAAACCCGCACCCATGGTAAGCGCATGTTCTCGTTGTGCCGTCCTCGCTTACTATAAACGCGGCTATGCCATTGATCTCATAGGTTGTCGCCAGCCGTTCCATCTGCCTGCGCTGGCTTCACACGTTCGTGTTACCCTTACCAGGTTTCTCTTATGTAATGAGTCATAGATGCTCAATGGAGACGACGCATGCATGATGCCAGAGTGCGCGGCGCCCATCGATCCCCAGTGACTGAGAATTCGTAACCATCCAGCAGGTGCACGTAATTCAGCGAAAAATTAAATTACGCTTAAGTTACCTCAACTACTGGATGAGGGTTTGCAAAGGCTGAGAGAGCTTGAATACAACGCATTAAAGTCTGCGGTCGTCGCGAGGAAATATATTGACATTGCTAGGAGTCTCAAATCCACATCGTCTTATGCATCAAAGCTGATCTCGAGGCTGGAAAAGAAGGGTTTCAAATTAAGGGGTAACTTCGACTACTCGGCTATCGGACTGAAAGAGTATTTAGCGATCACCCCCTTCTCCATGCAGGTATTTGAGAAACCCATACCATTCATTATTGAAAAAACTCTCTTCGCGGAGTCGAAGAGAAAGCTCCTAGCAATAAGAGCACTTATACCTGTAGGTTGCGAGAAAGACTTCGCAGACATACTGCAAATAGACACGCATGAGATGTGGAGCATCGCCTACTTCTCCTGGAATCCATACGCGTCGAGGCTATCGGTTCTTTCGAACGGGAAAATCATCTCTAAGACTAACGGCCTTACACAGCTACTCGAGTCCAAGACCAAGATACATGTGCCTATTGGGAAGCAGCTAAAACAAGTAGACAGCTTAGACTTGGAACTAATGGCGGAACTAACTAGGCAGCCTTTCCTCAAGCTATCAGAACTATCCCTGAGGAAAAACATAAAGAATCAAACACTAAACTACCACTACACGAATCACGTCAAGCCGGTAAGGCTGGAAAACCTAGTGATAATCACCCCGCCGCAGGGCTACATGGTAAAAATAGTGCAGCTAAAAACCCCTCCACACAGCGAAGCACAAGTAGCCTGGGCTCTCTCAAACCTCCACTACGTCCTAAGCGCATACGCTCTCCTCAACACCGGTATAGTCCTCTGCACCCTCCTCCCCGACCCCTATGAAGAAAAACAGCTCGCAGAGGCATTACACACAAGCAGCGCCATACTAGATTTCTCATACGTAGGCTACGTGATAGGCAGCAAGCGCTACACAATACCCTTCGGCGACATACTCCAAGAAAACACCTACAATATAGAGGCGGTCTATCAAGCCCTATACTCGCACCGAAGGAAAATAAAATACGAAGTATACGAGCTCTAGCTTTTAGCAGCGCACGCCAGGTGCTACTCCTCCTTAGGGCGGGGTTACAGCGCGCGCTATGGCGAAACGATCACGGTGATGCGCCTGCCAAGTAGCTGCTGTAGCCTGTTGATGGTCGCCCCTTCTCTGCCGATGACGCAGCCCCTGAGCTGCCGGGGGACGAAGAGCTGCACCTCATCGTCGAAGACCAGGATGTCGATGTACTTGCCGGGGATCTTCGAGCGCGCGCCTCAAATTTCTAAGCTCAATATACATTCCGGGGAAGATAAACGAGGGAGAATTGATCATCTGAGGATTTATCTCCAGCGCGCGCTTATATTTATACTTTCGAGGACGCACACAGCCTGCTTCAGCTCCAGAGCCTCTTGGGCTTGCAGCAGGCCGGGAAGCCCAGGAAACCTGGTGAGGGTGTCTCATTAACCCGGGGATTATAATCTCGCTTTTAGCTTCCTCGCCTGATCAATGGCGCGCTAGAGGGGGTAATGTCCATGGAAGCAAAAAAGATATTATCATATTACCGCAAGATTTATTAAAAACCAGTTAAATGCTACCTGTATGAGAGGGAGGGGGTTAAGCCTCTTACTGGCTGCTTTAGTACTGCTTTTAGCCGTGGTGGTGATGGTAGTTGACGCTCAACCTGAGAAACCCGTTGTAGTGGCTTCTACTACGGTTCTAGCCTCAATAGTTGAGGATTTGGCAGGCGACCAGGTTACAGTTGAGTACATAGCTTTACCATCGGTGTGCCCAGCACACTACGATGTTAAGCCGAGTGATGCCGAGAAGCTTACGAAAGCCGCACTAGTACTATCACATAGTATTGAGCCATGGATTGATAAGCTAGTAAGCGCCAGTGGATCTAAGGCGCGGGTCTTTAAAGGCCTCTGCAGATCTTGGAGTACCCCCACTGATTTGAAAAACTGCTACATTCAAGTTGCGGACGTCCTCAAGAGGGACTTAAATGTACCCGTCGATGAGCGGTTAAACAGATCGCTAGAAGCCATAGACCGGGTGGCCCAATACCTAAAGAATTACTCAAAGGAGAACGGGTTCGAGGGGACACCCGTAGTCGTCATGAGATGGCAAGGTTCTTACATCAGCTACCTGGGATTCAAAGTTGTCGCATCGTATGGACCTCCCGAGACAGTATCTCTTAAGGAGTATAGCAGCGTTGTGAATAACGCTACACAGGCACGCGCCCTCCTGGTAATCGACAATTTACCTAGCGGCGTGGAGCTGGGCATGAAGATAGCAAGAGAAGTGGGAGCAGTTGAAGTAGCTCTTCACAACTTCCCAAAGGCTGCGCCTGAAATCTCCAACGTGACAAGCATGTGGGTATACAACGCTAAACTACTGGCAAATGCTTTAAAAAGTGTAAAGGTTGCTGTCGAGGCACGTAGCCAGGCTGCTAATGCCACCAGCACTATAGAGATGCTCACCAGCGCTGTGGAAGCGCTACGCGACCAGAACCTAAAGCTCAGGAAGGATGTTGACACGCTAGCAATGTACCTGTCCATCTCTGCGGTACTCAACACCATCCTAATCGTAGCTCTAGCAATAGCTCTCATAAAGCTAAAAGGTGTAAAGGGGTGAGCTATGGTTTAACAATCGATGAAGCATCAAGGTTTCACGGCCACCTAGGTCCATGGCTGGTGATAGGCTATAGGGCTGGGCAAATAGCTAGGGATAGGCTGAAACCCAGCGATTTCCACGACCTTCGATGCATCGTCAAAGTACCATGCAAAATACCTTTTTCATGCAGTATCGATGGCGTGCAGGCTTCAGCTTGCTGCACCTTAGGCAAGGGAAACATAACCATCGAGGACAAAGAGGATTTCGAGTTCATATTCACCAATAGTGAGACGGGAGAGACGTTAAAGCTCAGGCTAAAGAGGGAGGTGCTCAGCAAGCTATCAAGTTTTAAATCAACAGATGAAGCTGTAAGCTACGTCAAGGCGCTGAGAGAATGGGAGCTATTCGAATTGGGCTGAGAGACGTCTACGTAACTTACCAGGATGCGGAGAGACCTGCCCTTAGGAAGGTAAATCTGCTAATAGGCGAGGGTAAGTTAGTGATCATCACAGGGCCCAATGGCTCCGGCAAAACTACACTACTCGAAACATGTTTAGGGCTCCTCAAACCCCTTAAAGGCACAGTCGAACTCCTAGGTATGCTTACGACTAGCAGGAAGATACACAGAGCTAGGAAGCTATGCAGCTATCTCCCCCAAAACTTCATGAGAAGCCCCTACGAGTCATACACCGTCAAACAAATCATTGGTATGGGTTTACTCTCGATTAAAGGCTTTCCAAGCACTTTAACGCATGAAGACTTGCACAGGATTAGGAGCGTGGCCGAGATACTTGGTATAGATAACCTGCTGGATGAACCTATTGGCAAGCTAAGTGGGGGTCAGCAGCAGAGAGCCTTTCTGGCACGAGCTCTCGTGAGGGAGCCGCTGGTGCTGCTACTGGATGAACCTTTCTCAAGTATTGACCCCGCTGGGAGGGAACGCATTATATCACTGCTGGATAAATACGCTCGCGAGAGGGATGCAACGGTGCTCATTGTATCTCACGTGGTGGACCGGGAGCTGAGCAGGGTAGCTGATGCGGTGGTTACAATGTCCGATGGTGAGCTGGTGAGCATTGTAGGTAACCCTTACTAGGGTATGGCTATGCTCGAGCTAGTCTATCTCTCGTCCGCGATCGGCGGTCTTCTCTTGGCACTAGTGGGCTACTACATCTCGAGGCTCCACCTAAGCACGATAGCTTTCTCAGCGGCACACGCAGCACTTGCGGGTGCAGCAATCTCAGCGATCCTGGGCAGTGACCCGTACGTGATACCAGCGACGCTCACGCTATGCCTAGGGCTGGTATTGGGCATGGCTCTACCAAAGGCTAATGCTGAGGTCATGAACAACCTATCAATGATGATGTTTTCGATGTTTAACAGCGTCGCTCTCATCGGTATTTACCTAAGCAACACTGTTGTGCTTTCCACCACTAGAGTCGGAGGCCTGCTCTGGGGAAGCCCCCTCGCAATTACCGCAGACAGATTCATCGGCATTACAGTGCTTACTGGTGCTTTTCTAATCTACCTCATGCTTTTCAAGCCTAAGTTAGACGCGGTAGTATTTGATAAAAAGCTTGCTGAAAGCGAGGGAATAAATGTCCAGGCACACTCCATAGCTATTATAACTTTTACGTGCATAGCATTGGTGCTAATGCTAGAAATGGTCGGAGGATTCCTTGTCTTCTCTCTGATATACGTACCATGCATAGTATCAGTGGTCGCAACATCAAGAGCTGATCTCCAGCTGGTAATCTCCGGCTTATTCGGAGCCATCGTAACCCCCCTTGGAGCATACTTTAGCTTACTACTAGACACGCCGATAGGCTCTACAATAGCTTTAACGATATCACTCCTAGCTATAGCTATTTACCTGGCTAAAAGAATAGCAAAAACCATTACGCGCCCCCCTCTCCGCGCACCCTCAGCACGTTCTGCCACTCTTTGAGCCACTCCCCCCTGTAAGCGCGCCCTTGACCCTAGCACAGCCGTCAACGAAGTCTTGAAAGAGTTGCCTGAGCTTCGGCAGGTTTTCGCTGCTAACGCGGAGCTTGAACACCCTGAACCCACCCCTCCAACTACCACTCTTATTCTCCATGTCCATCCTCCCACCCTCCGACGCGCGCGCTAGGCAGGATAAGTTTTCCGTCATTCTTATCCTCCTCACAGGCCTCCTGAACAGCGAGGGAGAGATTTACAGTGACTTTCCAAAGCACCTATAGCTTTTTCCTCCCAATCATTCACGGGAATCATTTTCGAAGGAGCCTTTACAAACACCTCTGGCTTTACTCCAAAGTTTAGGGAAGCTAGTAGTCCGTATATACTCGCCTGCACAAACTCGGAAGCTCTAAGATCGTTGTAACTCTTCACCTCGACAACTCTGTATGGCTTCAAGGACCTGAAGCACACCAGGTCAGCTACGCCCAGAACCCATCCAAAGCGGAAAAGCCAAGCCAGGGGGAAGGGGATGCAAATATCCCTGTATTCCAGTACCCAATCAATGTCCCCGAAAATCCTGGAATGCACCCTTAATCCCTCACTGCATCCCCTGCCCTTACCCTTCCCTAACCTAGAAGAAACCCCTGAAACCGTAAATTTTTCTCCACTAGACACTCTTGCATACTCAAACCTATCCAGCACTGCTCTCAGCAACCTATACGAGTCTCTCAGCGCGCGCCACCCGTTACCCCGCCCTTTTTCGCGGGGGTTATAGGTTTTACTCTTGAGGGTGTTGCTAGGAAGCTGAGCACCCTGATCCGCCTCGGCAGCTCTGCCTCCATGCCAAGTGCTTTCATTCCTCCCACTAAGATGTTAAGTGCCGCGTTTATACCGCTGTGCATTATGTGGCGCGCAAACCATCAACCCCAGAGCCCCACTCCGGGTCCCGGGGGTCTTTGTTGGTATGGCTAGATTTCCTGACCACGCTCTCACGCATCCCAGACCCCGTCATCCTTGATGGCAAATTGGGCGGAGGCCCCCCTCGCGAGCCTTGGGGAATCCAGAACCTCGATCAGCCAGGAGTCTCCAGCCCTCCTCAAGAAGAACCTGTGGGTAGATGCATGGGCAATAATGTTTCCTCCAGCTGGAAGCTTCACTGAAACCCCCCAGCTGCTCGGCACAGAGACGACCTGGTTCGTTATAACGACGAGCAAATCGTAGAGTCTACTCAGCCTCTTCAGCCAGTCCAAAACGTAGTTTATCCTCTGCTGGCGCATTGCCAGCCACTCCCTTCCACGAAACTGCGCTCGATAGAGTGCAATCACGGAGTCGATGACTACCAGCCTCGTGCCCTGCCTGAGGAACGGCTTTAGGCCACGCACTACGAGCTCCTCTAGCTCATCAACATTTATTGGCCGAGCCACGAAAACATTCTCCAATGGGTTCCCAACACTGAAACGCTCAGCAATCTTCACTATCCTCTCAGGGCTAAAAGTCCCCTCCGTGTCGATGTAGATGGTCTTACCGCCCAGCCCACCCTTTCCAGGAGGCAGCTGCGCAGTAACAGCTAGCTGATGGCACAGCTGGGTCTTGCCAGAACCATACTCGCCAGCAAACTCGTATATCTCCTGGACCACTAGGCCTCCACCGAGCAGCTCATCAATGGCGCTCACACCACTCGTAAGCGTGTCCCTGCTCGAGAGCTGAGAAGCATACTCATTACCCTTCTGCACCTTTACCTCCCATCCGGCAAGCCTTCTAGCGGTTCTAACGAGGCGTAAAGCCCGTTCAAAGTCTATTCCAGCGATCTCTTCAAGCTCCTCAGGATTAAAAAGCAATAATTCTTCAACTGTATCTATTCCAGCATTCTTCAGCCTTGAAATCGTGACTTTACCTACACCCTCCTCCTTACCCAGCTCATCAATCGGGAGAGGCACCCCCACCACCACAGGGCTTCCCATCAACGAAGCATACCTCTCTACCCTCTACTTTTTCACAGGAAAAAGTCCTAGCGAAGCTCCACCTCTTCTCCGACTCCGAGTCTCCGTAAACAATTACGGGAACCCTGTAAACCCTCGCTATCCTTGACAGGACGTCAAAGGAGTATACTAAGCCCTCCTGCACCCACCTTGTAAACCTCCTGTGGCAATCCTCAACAACCACTGGGATCCTCCTCTCGTCAAGCTCCCTCGGCAAGTCAAAGAGAAGATACTCGAGGTACTCCTCATCCAGGTACCCGGGCAGATACAGTGCGCCCGGAATCTCCAGCTGCACCCCCCTAACATGTGTTAAGCCCGCAGGGATGACATGCCTCCCTCCACAGAAGGTTATCTCCAACCGGACAGGCTTAAAAACGATGATTGCGTTGCTAGCCAGCGAGATTAATTCGCCAGCCACATCCCCCATGAACTTCTCAACCTCTTCCCTACGGAAGACCTTCAAGTGGGCTAGGGAGAAAGCCTCCCTACCGACTACAATTTGGCGGCTCACCCAAACACCCGGGAGCGGCTCCTACTGGCCAAAACCTCCAGCCAGGGGTTATCACGCAGAAAACTTGGAAGCTCACTACTAGTATCGGCTACAGACGCTGCTCCTCCAGCCGCCTCCTCTAACCTTTGAACAAACTCCCTACGTGCAAGCGGCTCACCGTAGATGATTCTTCTAGCGGAGAGTATGTGCCTGTAGACCTCTAAACCCCTTGGACTCAGCGATACTAATTGAAGCCTACCCCTCCTCCGGCAACTTATCAGCTCGTACTTTCCTAGAAGCTCAACAACCTCCCTAGCCTTCCTACCGTTCTTAGAAATCTCACTAACCAGGACTTCAGACTCCCCAATCTTCGTCAGCCACTTAACAATCCGCGTGAACTCGTCCACAATAACCTTGTTACTTCCAAATATAAATTTGTTATCATCAAGCATAACAATGTTATACATGAAGAAGGTACATAGTTGTTAGCGCGCGCATCCAACAGCGCGCATCCTGCCAACACTCTCAAAAACGATACCCATAAAACCCTATATCCCTGCGAAAAGGCGGGGGTAACGGATGGCACGCGCTGCTCCGAGGTAGAAAGATCTATGGTACCAGCTGACCTAACCACAGAATATCACTGCACTAAACACGGGATAATAAGATCAGAGAAAGGAAAAGACTGCGGAGAAAACCTAGCCAGAATACCCGGAGGACTATACATTGCTCTCGAAGGAATAGACGGCTGTGGAAAAACCACCCAGGCATCTTTGCTCCATGGATACCTCTCAAACAAGGGTTACAGCGTCATAGTTGTCCGGGAACCATGGGTCCCCGCCATAAAGGAAATTCTATACAAATACAACTTGGACGTTGAGGCAGAAGTCTACCTCTTCGCTGCCGACAGAATAATACTACAAAAAGAAGTAATCATACCTGCGTTGAGCGAAGGAAAAATAGTTGTCTCAGATAGAACATTCTATGCTAGTATAGCCTACCAGTCATCCAGGGGGGCGGACCAGGGCTTCATCCGAAAGATAAACAAATCCGTAAAACCCCCAGATGTAGTCTTCCTTTTAGACATACCCGTAGAGCAAGCAATAGAAAGGCTCAAGAACAGATCCTCGCTCACAAGGTTCGAGGATCCAGTATTCATGAGCAAGGTCCGAGAAAAATACCTAAAACTAGCAGATGAAGAAAAAGACAAATTCATAATAATCGATGCCTCTGGCACAGTTGAAGATGTACATAGGCAACTTGTAAATAAAGTGGAAGACATTCTTAAAAAATTAAAAGCAAAGAGCACGAATTACAGATTATGAGTCGTAGGAACTCTACAGGTATAATACTTGCAGTGATAATTATTGCAAGCCTAGCCTTCTACGCTGGATTCCGGCTAGGACAAACCCAAGTACAACAAGTTCCCCCCGCTACACAGCAAGCAAAATGCATAAAGCTCGAAGTAATCAACGACGGAGACTATTACCCTAAACTTCTAGACCTAATCTCGAAGGCTAACAAGTCCATCTATGTTTCAATGTACGAGTTTAAGAGCGACACAAGCGAGGTATCAAGGGTTCTCGAACTGCTAATCTCAAAAGCAAAGAAAGGGGTAGACGTGAAGGTTGTGCTGGAAAACACCATAGATGTAAACGAGTTGACCTATCGCCGTCTCCTAGACGGCGGGGTACCTGTAAGATTCGACACCAGGTCTAGGACTACACATACAAAACTCATCATAATTGACGGCTACATTGTCATCGTTGGGTCTCACAACTGGAGCTACTCAGCATTTACGAGGAACCACGAGGCGAGCATCCTAGTATACGATGAGGACGTGGCAAGACAAGAAACAGAGTACTTCATGCAGATATACAGCGGCAACTGAATCCACTAAAACATTAATGAAAAAGTCATAATATTAGAAACAAAAACAATAACAAAAAACTTCTAAATCTCTAATTTTATTTAATTTTTTTCCTCAAAAGTTTTTCACCTCATTTATACGATGTAAGATTTAAATATCGGTTGTTACGTGAATATTTGTGAGAAAATGAACCCAGGTAGAATAGTTGGTTTGTTTCTTGGAGTATTGATTTTAATTGCCTCGTTCGTATTGCCATTCTCTTTTGATCGCACCTTCTACGATTTGTCACTATGGACCTACAACAATATCCACGAAATCCAAAAATCTGATGAGCCTGGCCTCATTGCTCTAGCGTATCTTACTATGGTTTCCTTTCTGCTTCTAGTCATAGCAGGAATCGTGGGAATTTTCCCCTGGGCTGTGGAGTTATAGGGATTGTTGCGCTAGCCATGCTAACAGCTGGTTATACCCTAATTTTCCACGCCTATGGCGAGACATTTGACCTTTCACAAGTAGGAATAGGCTACTATGTTGCATGGATTGCATCCATAGGTGCATTACTTGCAAGCTTCTGGAGAAAAGGACAAAAAGCACAGCAAGCAGGAGTAAACGTTACAATAGTTAACCAGCCTCAAGCACCGCCTCCGCCTCCATAGCAAAGGAAAGCGTTACCCAATCATTTTCTTTTCGACAATTAGAAAGTAAGCTTGAGCTCCAAAAATGGGTCCTAGAAACCAGCAATTTACGGCTCGGGCTTTTCAGTACTAGAAGACAATTTTTCAAGGCATTCCAGCATACGGCTAAGGGTAATCGAAATTTTCTCCACCTCAGAGGCTATGTGAATAAGGAGCAAGAGAGAAAAAACCATCCATAGAAACCAAGCAAGCTCTAGAAACCCATCCATACCTTCACCCCATAAACTAAAAAGTCAAGGGAATAAATTAATTTAATTACGCTTTATAGTGCTGAGAGGAACAAAGGCTAGAAATTTATAGCCCTGCAACTGGGAAACGCACATGAATAAATCGCCTGACAAAGACAGGATAGCAGGTCTCATAATACTTTTGTTCGCCCTGCTCCTAGGCTCTGCGTACGCCTACCTACTTTTCTTTGCAAGCATAGAAACTCAGCTATTCGTAATGAAACTCACATCCCTAGTAGTAGTGGAAACGTTTTTCCTCGTTGTCGCCTGGATAGGCATAACACTGCTGCTGTCACCCCCGGAAGCAAAGATAAGGGAAATCGAGAAACGCCTAGAAGAAGAATACAACAAACTCCGCAAGCAGGGCTACCCGTTCCCATGGTGAAGCCGGCGCAGAGCATGCGTGTTCCCATCAAAAAAGTAAATAAGCAACATTGTTACAAAGGCTGTTGTGGAGAATGTTCTTGGAAAGGTTTCGCATAGCGCGCGCGCACCCTCATAGCGCCCGTCATTTGTTGGTCGGGGTGCCCTTCACCGCGCCCCAGTTGCCCTGGGGTGCTTGGGGTGTCATGGGGTCTACTCCTTGCGGAGCTTCATTCCCTCCTCGGTCCCGCGCGCTGGAGCCCCGGCGGCTTGCGGGCCGTGATCACGGCTGCCGCTCCGCTGGGGAACGGGTTGAGGAGCTTTGCGTGCCTCTTTAGGAAGCCGGTGTACTTGTGGAGTAGGAGTAGTGGTAGTGCTGAGTGGTCGTCGCACTCCTCCCTGTACGATTCGTACAGTTTCAGGAAGTACACTACCGGTAGCCTCGCCACAGCGCACCTGTCCCTGTCCCAGGCAATGCCGCAGCTGGGGCACTGGTATGTCCTCGGCGCGATCTCCACGCCCCAGCTGCCACAGATGGGGCACTGCTTCCCGCTTGAACGTAGCAGCCTGAACTCCGCGCCCTCGTAGCGTGCAAGGTTGCGTATGCGCCTCCTCACCCTTAGCAGGGTTCTCTGCAGGGGTGTGCCTCTAAGCGTATCTGCATCAATGGGGTCAATGAGTACTGCTACATGCATTCCGCGTTCGCGTGCCTCCCTTAATATTTTCCTCAGGTCGCCTACGAACCCTCTAATGAACTCGTCGTTCAATTTTCTTTCCTTGCGCTTTGTTTCCTCGGCTAGCTCTCTCGCCCTCTCGGGCGTCATCGCTAGGTCGAGGCGCTGAGCTAACGCATTGCGTGCCTCCCTGGCGGGCTTGTCAGCAAAGCTTTGAAGCAGGGAGATCACGCCCTCTCGGTACCCCTGATTAGGGGGATGATAGATTTTGAGACATGCTAGCCTCCACTTCCCATCGTAGTCGAAGACCGCAACCACGAAGCCGTAAGAGCTGTTCTCATCGATGCAGACGAGCCTCAGCCCATCTCCCTCGCCGAGCGCTGAGTAAGTCTCTCTCTGAGCAATTACGCGCACGAAGCCCCTCCTAGTAACCTGCAGGACGAAATCCGGCCTAGGCTCCAGCTCGTTCTCCCCGACCAGCGCCTTTGCAAGGCTTCCACGCAGCGGCACCCTCACGTTGTAGCTGGGTATGCGCAGCTCAAGCCTGCGCAGGTCGATGATGCACGGCGCGTTCTTATCCCCTCTCACACTTCCATCGGGCATGACGAATCGCACCAGTAGCGTTGCTGCCGGAGGATTGGGCATCGTCCTCTTCCCTGCCTCCTCGCGCATCCTCAATACGTTCCCCCACTCCTCGAGCCACTCCTCCCTGTAGCACAGCGCGCCCTTGACCCTGGCGCTGCCATCAGCGAAGCTCCTGAATAGCTGCCTAAGCCTCTCCATGTTCCCGCGATCGACGTGCACCATGAAGACCCTGAACCCACCCCTCAAACCACCACCCTTCTCCACGTTCATGTTCTCACTCTCGCGTTACCTCAAGCCCCGGAATCCCCCGCTGGCTCAGCCCCTCAAGGTTTTCCTCCCCAGCCACCTCCCCGGGCATTGCTAGACACGCCGAGTAAGCTCCTCACAATAAAAAAGCGTTGTTGTTGGAGTAGACCGAAAGTAAACATGGATATGCCGGTAACTGTTCATGCAAGCACGCCCCCGCGCCAGCTCAGCATGCGGAGGGAGTACCTGGGGCTCCTGAGGCTCATCCTCCAGGGTGGAAGTGGGCTTGTGGAGGGCATACAGGAATGTCACCGTGACGGCGCAGAAGCTCATGCCGATGTTGCTTGTGCATGTAGGGGCACCGACCTTCTACTTCAGGTTCCTGGACAGGCTCAGCAATGCATTACTCGAATCCATGCACCTCGCCGCGACCTACGCGTGCAGAAGGGCTTGGGAGCTCCTCGGCGAGGAGGAGAGGGGCTGGGAGCGGCGATCTGCTTCACGGGCTTCATGGTCACGGTGGAGGAGATCGGCCACGAGAGGGCCCGATACGCAGCATACCGCGGATGCGGGGGGAGCACAACAGGATGCTGGAGGGGGCTGCAGCACCGAGGAGAGGCTCCTCATCGAGCGGGGCATACTGTAGCACGCCAAGCGAAACCGCTCCGCCCGGGAAGCCTAAGCTGGTTGGAAAAATGTGAAAAGATATGGGGAAATATATGAAGATTTTTAAGAAATATGCACGTAAATGGATAAAAATATCATTTAGCGTGCACTCTTCCCTCCCCCAACAACTGTCATAGGCGCTCTCGCGAAGTCTGCTGCAAGGAGGCTTGGGAGAGGCGAGATGGACGGGGTAAAGCTTATGAGCGCGCGCGCATAGCAGGGTACTTGAGGCGATAGGTACGCGGAGGCTAGAGCTAGACTCGAACGAGCTTTTTGAAGACTACCATGCCACTGTGAATCCTGCCATCGGCGTGCCGGACGAGGTTTTAGGATTCTTCGCCTATCACTATGCAGCTACAAACATGGCTGTAAGCTTCGCCAAGCCAGAATACGCTCTATTAGACCTGAACTTCCCTGAGGGCTACAGTGACGACGTAATAAAGCGGGTTCTGAAAGACTTTGCAGGGGAATGTGAGAAATACGGGACAAAACTCGTGGGAGGACACACTGCTCGATACAGGGGCTTAGAGTGGCCCCTCGCCTCAATAACTATTATCGGTAAGGGGATTCGTAGGAAAGAGCCGCCCGAGAATGGAGACGCCATACTGCTGGTTGGAGAGGTAGGGGCTGAAACAGCCTGGCTAATGGGAAAACCCATAGACCCCAAAACACTTACCCCACTCCCAGCCGCGCTGAGGCTCATCAACGCCCCGGAAGTAAAACTCATGCACGACGTATCTGAGGGGGGAGTTTATGGGGCGCTGGAAGACGTTGCACAAGCATACTCAGCCGCTATTAATGTTAGGAGCCCGGAGGTACCTATCTGCATAGATTTCCCAAGGGAGCTAGACCCATTGACATCTCCAAGCTACGGAGCAATAATCGTTGTAACAAGCAGACCTACGCAGTTAATCAACTACTGTAAAGCAAATGGCCTTAAGTGTAAGGAAATCGGCAAGGTAACCTCTCTGGACAAGCCCCACGTCCTAGTGGATGGAAAAGTGTACCGACCTCAACCAATACTCAGGGTAGAAACCCTATACTCTCCACAAACACGTGAGGCTGAGGAAGCCAAGCTAAGGCTGGCAGCCGAGTCTTTGGCAAAGATACTATACGAGGAGAACCTGGTACCGGAAGTGGGAACAAACATCGCCTACATGCCACGAGTCACAGACAACCCTGAAGAAGTCCTAGCCCTCGACGGCAGAATCATCAAGACAAAAAGCGGGCCAAGGATATGCGGCAAGCCGAGCTACGGCGGATCCACTTACCTCGCAAACCTCCTCATCACAGCTAGAAAAGCTGGCATGCCCTACAAAGCCGTGATTAACATACGCTACAGTGATGAATTCGTCCAAAAGCTTACAAAAGCCGGGGTACGGGTCTACGACGCCTCAAGCTTCCAGGGTCCATGCCCAGCAACGGAGGCAATAAAAGCCGGGTACAAGGCACAAGCATACTTTTACAGGAGCAAGCCAAACCTAGAGCCGTCCCTAGTTATCTTCGGAAACGACCCCCTCGAGCTGGTAGCCCTGCTCAAAAAGATCACTGAACAAAACTAAACTGCCTTATAGCTTCATCCAAAAATAAGTAGCTTCATCCAAAAATAAAGCTTATAGCTTCATCCAAAAATAAATACCTGCATCCAAAAATAAGAGTGATGATGACGCGATTGCCCCCCGGTGAAGCGGTGAGCCGGATTACCGCGAGCTGACCATGTGTTTCGACTTCCACTTCATTCCTCGTTGTTAAGAGGAGTGCTCTCGCGTTGTTTCCTGAGTCGTTCTCTAGACTTCAGCTATTACGCTTGCTAAGCATTTAGGGTCGGCGAAGATGGGACCTAGCAGCGTTCGTTAGCGAAGCAATAAAGCTGCACTAAGTTATTCTCTCCTCTATCCGTTGCTGTGAATAATTGGACCGTTCGAGGATGAAAGATGCAAAGGCAGGAGTTTATTCTCCTATCCGTTATTCCAATGTGTTAAGAGTAAGAGGAGCTACGCCAAATCAATAATCAGGGCAAGTAAATTAAGTGCGCTAACACCGTTATCATTCCCAAGTAAGTGAGATGAGAGGTAAAAAGTGACACTGCTAAGACACGTTCACGTACAACAAGGAGAGAGGTTGCACTTACTCGCTTGGGCAGTATTCAATGTCTTTTCCAAAAAGTTTATATATAATCATTGTGTACAAGTGATGTGCAACTAGAAGAACTTGACAGAAGGATAAGTATTCTCGTGGAGCGCTTTAAGGATCCTGAAGTTGTCAAATCACTCAAAGGCTTCACAAAGACTATTCTGTTCGAGTTTCCAGACGTAGGTGCAGTCTACACGTTTTACGTGGAAGACGGCTCACTGAAGAGCTTTGAGAAGAAAGCTGCAGAGCGAGCCGATATAAGGATATCTACGAGCTCTACGGTTTTTATCGACATCATTGACAGGAAGACGAATCCGATAAAAGAGTATCAACTCGGTAAGATAAATGTGAAAGGCTCTATGAGTGACCTTCTTAAGATGAGGAAGCTTCTCTTCTAGCTATGCCAAGGCCGAGAGCTCTCATAACTGCTAATTTTTCAAAAAGTGCACTTGAGAAGCTGAGCGCTAATCTAGACGTTATCTATAGACCTTGGGGTGAGACGAAGAGAGTATTAAGCGAAGTAGAGCTAGCAGAAGCATTGCGCTCACTTGGGGCAGAGATCCTTGTCGTCGAGCTTGAGCATGTAAGCCGGGAAGTCCTAGAAGGAGCGAATCTCAAGTTAGTTGGTATTTGCAGGAACGATCCCAGGAGGAGCATCGACTTGGAAGCAGCAAGAGCGAGGAGTGTTCCAGTAATTTATACTCCCGGAAGGAACTATAACGCGGTAGCAGAGCTAACAATAGCAGTAATGCTTGCGCTTCTGAGGAAGGTTGTTTTCGCAGATAGGCTGCTTAGGAGCGGGAGGGTCTTTATAAGCAGTACCGAGGACTTTACAGAGTACTACAATACGTATAGAGGCTGGGAGCTTCAGGGAAAGACTGTGGGGATAATAGGGTTGGGGAAGATAGGGTTCAGGGTGGCGCAACTCCTCAGAGCCTTCGATGTGAAGATACTTGTGTACGACCCATACGTGAGCGAGGAACGCGTGAGTAGTGTTGGAGGAGAGAGAGTGGAACTCGAGACGCTGCTGAGGAACTCAGACATAGTCACCGTGCATGCACCCCCATCTCCTGAGACAGCCGGCATGATTGGCAAGAGGGAAATAGAGCTTATGAAGCCAACAGCTTTTCTTCTCAACCTCGCGAACCCTGTAGTTGTTGACGAGGACGCTCTTTACGAAGCACTTAAAAATAAGAGGATAGCCGGCGCGGCATTAGATGTTTTCACTGAGGAGCCTGTAGACTCGACGAACCGCTTCCTCGAGTTCGACAACGTCGTCGTGACGCCGCACATAGGCGGTGATACCTTTGAGACCATTGAGAGGCAGTCCTTGGCGATCACAGAGGACATACTTCGCTTCCTCAGAGGAGAGAGACCCAGATTCCTCCTCAACCCAGAGGTGTGGAGAAATGGCTCGTGAAGCTTTTCTGATCATCGACTTTGGAAGCAGCGCGGTCAAGGTAGATGCGATCTCCTTAAATGGAGAGCTCGTAGCAGCAGAGAGGTGGAGACCAAGGCTGCTAACTGATGAAGCATTACCCATCATCGCCGAGTACTCTCCGAATGAAGTCAAGGAGAAACTCTTGAACAGCTTGAGAGCAGTCACCGAGAAAGCCAGCGGCTTAGGGTACAGGATTGTCGGGCTGGGTTGTACAGCTCAGAGGTACAACATGGTTCTCCTCAGCAGAGAGCATCGTGCAATCCGGGTAAGCCCTAACCTGGATTCTCGTGGATTTATGGTTTCTAGAACACTCGAAGAGGCAGAAGTAGAGGAGCTATACCAGTGCACGGGATTATACCCGCCTCAGCTTTTCACGCCTATGCGTCTAGAGTGGTTCAGGGAGAACGACCCTGAGATCTTCTCAAAAATCTTTAAGATCCTGGCTATTCATGACTGGCTAGTGCACATGCTCACAGGAGAAGTCGTGACGGATCCTACAATTGCTGCAAGCACGATGCTCTTCGACTTGGATAAGGGCGCGTGGAGCGGGAAAGCGCTTGAAATCTTCCAGCTGGAGCAGGATGCTCTGCCAGGCATCATTCCCACGGGAAGCATCGTAGGTACAATTGATAAAAACATAGCGTATGCCCTGAGCTTGTCTGAAGATATCCCCATTATCGCGTGCGGAGGCGACTCCCAAGCATCCTTAGTCACCACCGGAAGGTTTGAGCTCGGAGACACAGGCATAGTCGCTGGCTACACGGTACCCATTTTTATGGGCGCTGAGAGAGGCGCTAGGGATCAGGCGAGGAGAGTCTGGTTCACATCTCACGCGGTACCTGGGATTAAGCTCGTCGAGTGTAACTCTGGACCTTTAGGTAAGCTTGTCGAATGGTTCCTCAAAGCGTTTAGAGTAACCAGCTACGAGGAATTTGAAAGTCTCGCAAGATGCTCCCCGATTGGCTCACGTGGGGTGAAAATGAGGCTTTACCCCTCGGTGATGGATGCCAGCAAACTGAGCGAGCGAGATGTTCGCGGCATTATTGAGCTTCCTCCAGTTGTTCTTCCGGGGTCGGAAGGCGCAGAGCTACAGGATATGGCTAGAGGGCTTTACGAGTTCATAGCGATGAGCATAAGAGCAAACATAGAGGTAGCTTCTAAAATCTGCGGAAGGGGTCCTAGATCAGTTAGGTTAGTAGGCGGGCTTACACGGTTGAAGCTCCTCAAGGATATGCTACCGCAAATGCTACGCAGCCCAATAATGGTTGCTACAAGGTACTACTCTGGCAGTCTCGGATGTGCAATAATGTGCGCCACTGCACTCGGTTACTACCACGACTGGCGCGAAGCTGCAACTGTCATGTCACCACTTGAACTTATGCAACCAAACGAGGCCTCGGCGGCAGATTACCAAGCCGTCTACACAGGCTGGGAAGACTTTTATAGGCGTTTTGAGGAGGGATAGGTGTGAAGTATCCAGAGCTTAGGAAAGCAGTTGTAGAAGCGTTTCGCTTCATGGAGGAGAGAGGGCTAAACTGGGGGTACAGTGGGAACATTAGCCTGCGCCTGCCTGAGGAAGGGCTCTACCTGATTTCACCTAGCGGTTTAAGGAAGTCAACCACAACTCCTGAAGACCTCGTGATACTCGACGAGAGCGGTAGGGTTGTAGAGGGCTCTAGAGCACCCTCTATAGAGTACAGGATGCACCTGGCCGTGTACAAGGCTAGGAGGGATGTCAATGCTGTGGTTCATGCACACCCACTCTACACTTCGGTTTTCGCCGCGCTCCGCCGCCCCATCGAGCCAGTAATCGAGGAGCTGGCTATGTATCTAGGGGGCCGGATCGAGGTGGCAGAGTACGCCCCTCCAGGCTCTGAGGAGCTAGCAGAGAAAGTTGTAAAAGCCTTAAGCGATAGGAGTGCGGTCATACTGGCAAATCACGGGGCTCTAACCTGCGGTAGCAACTTGGAGGAGGCTCTTGATGCACTTATGTACCTCGAAAGAGCAGCGCTTATTAGCATTTTCTCGAACTTACTCGGCGGAGCTCACTCACTCCCAAGCGAAGTACTGGAACTTGAAAGAGAGATCTACCTAGCGAAAAGGGGTGTTTCCTGATGCCTACTCCTTACCGTGGGGTCTTCGCACTAGTAAACCTCAAGAAGCGCGAAGTGAAAAAACTAGAGATCCCTGCAAGCCTCTACCAGCAGTTTATCGGTGGCTCCTCCATCGCAGCTGTACTCTTTTCTGAATACGTACATGGTAAACCAGACCCGCTTTCTCCTGAAAATGCCTTGATATTCGCTACGGGTCCTCTTACTGGGACTCGTGCACCGACCTCAGGGCGGTACGCGGTAGCAGCCCGCTCCCCCCTAACGGGCATATGGGGAGAAGCAACTTCCGGAGGCCGCTTTGGTCCTCAGCTGAAGTTCGCGGGTTACGATGGGCTGGTTCTTACTGGTGCAGCTGAGAAACCAGTCTACCTCTGGGTGAGCGATGGGAAGGTAGAGCTCCGAGAAGCCGCAGAGCTTTGGGGCTTGGGCACTTACGAGACCATGAAGCTTGTAAAGGCTGAGACGGATAAGCATGCCAGTATTGCATGTATAGGGCCTGCCGGGGAGAATCTGGTCCGGTTCGCCGCTATAGTCAACGACAGCGGTAGAGCAGCAGCGCGAACAGGTTTAGGAGCCGTTATGGGCTCAAAAAAAGTGAAGGCTATTGCAGCTGCTGGTGGGCAAGAGGTACCCGTGGCGAAGGAGGAGTTCGAGACCTTTGCACGCGAGCTATGGAAGAAGATAGCCAATGCCGCGTCTTCTCAGGCACTTAGAGAGCTAGGCACCATGTCATACTTTGATATGGGGCCTGAGTTTGGAGACATACCTGCGAAGTATTTCACCAGCCTGGACTTTGACTATTTAACTCTATCAGGTCTGAAGCTAAAGGAAGAGTTCCGAGTAGAAGCAACAGCCTGCTACATGTGCCCGATAGGCTGTGGTCGAAGAGTCTTCCTCGAGAATTACGCGGTTGATGGTCCTGAGTACGAGACTGCCGCTAGCTTAGGCTCCTTGAACATGGTCAGCAACTTAAGGGAAGTTGTACTGGCGAACCATATGTGTAATGACTTGGGCCTAGACACCATCTCAACTGGAGTGATAATAGCCTTTCTAAACTACGCCGCCGAGAATGGCTTTGTAAACTTGTCACCGGCTTGGGGAGATAGCGGGCAACTAAAGAACCTAATTATGTCGATAGCCTACAGGCAGGGCATAGGAGCTGTTCTTGCGGATGGCGTGAGGGAGGCTTCGAGGAAGCTTGGAGTTCCTGAGGATCTAGCTGCCCACGTTAAGGGATTAGAAATCCCTATGCATGACCCGAGAGCATTCTTCAGCGTCGGGCTTTCGTATATCACGGGCCCCCGAGGGGCTTGCCACCTTCGGGCAGATACATACCTTACCGACATGGGCGCGTTCATTGATGAGGATTTAGGGCTAGGTCCTAGCGACTTCCACACCCTAACGGGGAAAGCAGTGTCCGTGGCTAGGATGCAAGATCTACGTGAGGTGTACAACGCGGCGATAGTCTGCGTATTCTCCAACATGACATCTAGAGAGCTCTCAAAGCTAATCTCGCTAGCTACTGGTTGGGAGTTCGCACCCAGCACTCTCGTAGAGGTAGGGGGCAGGTCCTTCACACTTAAAAGGCTCATAAGCAATGCCCTCGGCGCTAGGAAGGAGGACGACAAGCTCCCTGAAATCGTGCTAAAGCCTTATACTTCTGGTCCCATAAGGGGTATTTCCCCGAGAGAAGAGCTGGAGTCTGCGGTCAAGGAGTATTACGAGCTCCGCGGGTGGGATAAAGAGACAGGCACCCCCTATGAGGACGCCGTGAGAAACCTTGGTCTTTTCGAGTACGCGACTAAGCTCGGTGTGCACTTACCCCGCAGAAATCGTCAACACTTAAACATGGCTTTTACGTAGCTCTAGGAGGCTTGTGCTCAAAGCAACCCATCTAATCTCCACCTCGAACCCCATCGTAGGCTCGCCATCAACAGCTGTAATTTTCATGGATAAACGGGCTGGAGAGTCATAACATACCGTTCCAGTGAGCCAGGTTAAAAGTTGACCCTTTTTCCACTATGCAGTAAAAAGTCACCAGCAGTGCGAGAAATGCTCGCTGCGTTTCATTCTTTGCCTCAACTGTTTCAAGAATCCTCTCCCCAGAAAATGGCATACGAGCCATTACACTTGCATAAGGGTTCTGCCTCTTTAAACAAGCTTGGCTTTTCAGCTTTCTTCAACTCCTCGACAAGAAACATTGCATATCTCCTTGTCAACCAAGCTTTATGCATCAACATGCAGCCTCACTACTCAGGAATCGTCTTGCCCAATAGCGTCCTCACTAAGCACCGTAGCCAACAGGATAGCACTTCAAAGAATGCTAAAAGGCTAAAGATCATTAGGTGAAGGATCATGGTTACCAAAGAACACTCAAGAACGATATATGCGTTGCCTATCGGAACATTAAAATACTTGTCTCAAAAACTAGCCAGTATGGCTAGGCTTATATTCCAGGAGGACAGCTACTTGAAGGAGGCAGAGACTACAGTTACTAGGGTTGACGGAAACAAGGTCTTCCTTGAGGCAACAATTTTCCATCCAGGCCCCTCAGGGGGACTTGACACTGATAAGGGCTGGCTCGTCCTGCCGAGCGGTGTGAAAATAGAGGTCGTACAGGCAGTTGAAGAGTCTGGTGACGTTGCACATATACTGTCTAGACCAGTGGAGCTGAGGGCAGGCGACAAAGTGAAATGCATCTTGGACTGGGACAGGAGGTACAAAATAATGAGGCTCCACACAGCATCCCACGTACTGGCATCCATCCTATACAGCAAGTACGGAGCACTGGTTACCGGCGGGCACATCCAGCCCGAAGAGGCTAAGGACGACTTCGACCTCTCAAGCGTAGAGGACTGGAAAACAGCCTTCCAGCAGGCAATAGAGGAAACAAACAACGTGCTGAAGAAGTGCATAGAGGTAAAGGTATACTGGCTCAGCAGGGAAGAAGCACTGAAAATCCCAGGCATAGTCAAGCTTGCAGGAAGGCTCCCGCCGAGCATAGGGAAGCTACGAATAGTAGAAATCCCAGGAATAGACATTCAGGCAGACGGTGGACCCCACGTAAAAAACACCTGCGAAGTTGGAGAAATAGTCCTAAAGAAGCTGGAAAGCAAGGGGGCAAGGCGCAAGAGAATATACTACTCCCTCAAAGGGTAATAGCGCGCGCTCCTCCTCCCGTATGCTCACATAACTTTCATTCAACCAGTTCTACCGCGAGGCATTTTAAAGACTACCGTTTGAGAGAATCCTGTGTAGCCGCGCACTCGTTGATGCGGCTCATCTCATGCTGAGGTACTAAGCACAGCACGCGCTAAGCTCATCCGCGGCGAAAACCCTGCGGAAGCCCTCAGAGTTACGCGGGTCTATTCAGGAGTGCTGGATTAATTGGAAATGAACGAAAGAATACTTCCATGATAATAGGCTCAGCACATGAGTCCATGGCAACCTCGAGCTCGCATAGCTCCCTAAGCGCTCTCACAAAATCAGCGCGCTAATAAAAATAACCAGGCGTTGATTTTTTTTCTCCTTGAACAGGGATGCATGCTCTAAAAGAAATCGTAAAGCTCTTCGACACTGTAGTTGAGAAATACGATTCTTGGTACGATAGCGAGGTTGGCAAGATCGTCCTAAAGACTGAGGCGGAGATGCTCAGAAGAGCTCTCCCCGAGGGTTTAGGCGTGGAGATCGGGGCTGGAACATGCAGATTCAGCAGCCTCCTCTCAGATGGAAGAAGTATAATTTGCCTGGAACCGTCCACAAGCATGCTGATGTATGGCTACATGCGTGGCAGGTGCCCAGAAGCGCTAGCGGCTGTTGCCGAGTATTCTCCTTTGAGGTCAGGGTGCGTCTCCTTTGCCTACATGGTCACGGTCCTGGAGTTTCTTGAAGAACCCGTAAAGGTGATTGCCGAGGTAAGGAGAATACTAAGAGAGGGGGGAACAATTGCCGTACTTTTTATTGAGAGGGAGAGCTCTTGGGGCAAGCTCTATAGGGACGCAGCTAGCAAGGGGCTTGACCCCGTATTTGCGAGGGCTAGGTTCTACTCTGCAGGGGAAGTGGACGAGCTACTAAGGGAGGCAGGGTTTAAAGTTAAAAGGCGCCTCAGAGCACTGGACTATCCTCCCTTAACTGTGCCTGAGAGACCTCCGAGAATATTCGAGGAGAAGTGTGAGGACTGCGGCGTAACACTCGTCGTGGGGGCCAAATGATTTTTTAAATGGTCAGGCGCATGTAGCTTGTGAGCGAATATTCAAGAGCGATTGTAGCGGTCTCTACGCGTGACGGCAGGCAGGTCTACCTGTCCGGGGAAGCGAGGCCCTCCCAGCCGGGGCTCGAGGAAGCAATCTCTAGTATTCTCAAGTCTCTGGCTTATCACTCCTACAGCGAGCTTCACGGAGACAGGGTAGTGCTTGAAGCTAAAAGGATGCTTGAGTCTCAGGGCTTCAAAGTAGAGAGCCTGGAGATCTATGTTTCTTACCGTTGCCCAATGTGCGGTGCATCCATAAATCTCTCTCCAGAGACTGTCGTTTACGTCTGCCCCTACTGTGGGTGGAGCGGAGACGTGTACGGGCGAAATATTGCCCTAAGAGTTTGGCCCGCGCCCCCACGAGAGGCAGTCGAGCAGGCTGCCAGGAAGCTTGGAGGGGTTCTGGACAACGCCTCTCTATTGTACATTCCCTTCTGGGTTTTCAGGGTGAAGGTCGCCGGGGAGTACTCGGGGACAGCCGTCTACACGGTTAAGCGCTACGAGAGGGTTCCAGTGAGGCGAAACAGGGAGATAGAGTGGGTTACTGTGGCGAGAACCGAGACGAGGACGAAGAAGGTTTCCGGGAGAATCCGCTTCGAGTCCTTAAAGAGTTCAGCGGCTCGGCTGTACTCGGAGATCTTCGGCGGCAGTGAAATGAAGAGCTGGGTTGAGCATTCCTGGCAAAGCGACCCTCCACGCGAAGTAGAGGCTTCAGAGCTGAAAAAGTATGCGGAGAGCTTCCTAGCGGCGGAGGTGAGTGGGGACGAGGCGCTCGGCATGTTAAGGGGGGAAATCGATTCCGAGATTTACCGTGAAATAAACACCTCTGCAGCCAGGCAAGTTGAAGGCTCCCTCAAGGAGGTCAAGATAGAGTACTTATCCGCACAGCTCAATGTTGCTGAGAAGCACTTGGCATACGTCCCCTACTGGTTCTACACCTACAGGGTTAGGGGAAACCTGTACGCAGGCTCCCTCGTAGGACCAAATGCCACCCTCCTCAAGGCTGAAAGATACGTCTCCAACGTGGAGCGCGTAGCCAAGATTGTAGGTGCATGGGTAGCCGTAATAGTCACGGGGGCATTTGCCGAAATCGCACCCAGTTGGGGGATAATGTCCATCCCGCTAGGGCTCATAGGCGCCTACAAACTCGCCACTTCAGCCTTCAAGGCGGCGGAGGTGGTATAATGACTGTTTGCCCATACTGCGGTGCAAACGTTGAAAGACAGGCAGGAGAGGTTGTTCTCACGTGCCCGTACTGCGGGACGGCATTCACGATTCAAGGGGTAGAAGTGGGAGAACACTTAATGGGCAGGGTCAACTATGGCGTTCAGCAGCTCTTCCATACCTTTAAGGCTTGGGCTTTAAGGATGCCCGAGACGCCCAACGACTTCGTGGAGAAGGCCTCATTTGAGAACTACAGCCTGGTGTTTCACCCGTTCTGGCTCTACGTGGTAAAGGTAAGGGTAGCATACCCAGGGGGCTCGGAGGAAATAGTCCTCAACATTGCTCTACCAGCGTCTACTTCCATGATCGGCACGCCGATCGAGAAGCCAAAGCTGTCGCTGGCCGGAAAAGTCTACTACAGCCACAAGTACGTACTCAGCAACGGTGGAAAAATCGTTAACCCGGACGTTGACCCCTCCTCCGCCGATCAGAAGGCTCTGACACTTGCAGAAGAATTAGCCCAGCAATCGGTAGCTTTCAGGTTTCGTGAGAAAGCGCGCTTGAGGGTTGAAGGCAAGGAAATTGTAGAAAGAAAACTAGTTCACCAGCCAATATACCAGGTGACTTATACCTATAACGGTAAAAATTACAAGTTTATAGCTGATGCCTCAGACTCGAGAGTGCTTTACGCAGAAGTACCGGTAGAGCTAAAGTTCCGCGTAGCAGCATTGATCTGCGGCATCTCTTCACTCGTACTGGGCTCAGTTACACTCCTCTTTGCAGGAGACCACCCGGCATTCGCACTCACTTCTCTCCTGGGCTTCCTTGTAGTTGGAGCGGTATCGCTCAGTAAGGCGCTAGCATCCACTGTAGTTACGAAGAAATTCTTTGCCGAGTAAATTTCCAGCACCTCCACTGGAATTTACAAAAATTTTTAAGTGTGAAAAGCGAATCATAATTCATGTCGAATAGGAAGCCATCGGGCAGGCTTCGTCTCCTCGAGAAGCTTGAACTAGTCATACCAGGCTACAGGGGCTATAAGGAGAAGGAGCTTAGGAGGGAGACAGACCGCCTAATAAGAAGCTACCTGCTTTCAAAGCTACAGCCAAGTTACAGGGACTTTAAAAACTCCATGAAAACAGTAGCCCTAACCAGCGACCCAACCTTTACAGCGCTGTACAACGAGGTACAAGCAGTATTCGACCGGGTAATCTCAAAGCTGAGGACGATGAGCTACGGGTATGCAGGCTTCTTCGACATCGTTAAAGTGGAGGAACCAGTACTCGACAAAATGCTCGAGTTTGACTGGAACCTAGTTTCCTCCGTGGAAAAAGTCTCGGAGAAAGCCAGGAAAGTTTCAACGTGCGAAGCTAGCAAGCTTCAGGAGGCCTTAGCTGACCTGAAAAACGAGCTATTGTCGCTGGAGGACACGTTAATCATTAGGGAAAACATGATAAAGGGGGTGACGGGTGAGAAGTAATGCCGCAGGTAATAGAGTGGGTTAACCCTGGACCAGAAGACATCGTGTGGCGCTACCCAGATGAAAACATAACTTGGGGCGCGCAGCTAATCGTACACGAATACGAGGTAGCAGTGTTCTTCAGGGATGGAAAAGCATATGACGTGCTAGGACCGGGAAGGCACACACTCACAACTCAGAACCTGCCACTACTCACAAGAGTTTTAACGGCACTAGCAGGATACCCTACATCACCATTCAAGGCAACAGTAATCTTCGTATCGACGAAGCAGTTCAAAGGACTCTTTGGCGGAAGAACACAGACCTCTGAGCTGGCACCACTAATGTTCAGAGGAGGCTACTGGTTCAAGGTCAGCGACCCCAAGGTCTTCGTTGCAGAGGTCGTGGGCGGACAAGGCAAATACACCTCTGGCGAGGTAAACGAATTTATCAGGGGCTTCATAAACGAGAAAATAATCAAACACCTCTCAACATACTCCCTCGCGGACGCATTCACGAACATAGAGCAAGTATCCTTCAAGACGAAGGCCTTCCTACTAGAAGAGCTCCGACGCATAGGACTCGAACTGGTAGACCTAAGGTTTGAGGCAATTGACACAACCCCAGAATACCGGGACAGGATCTTCTGGATAAAGCAAACAGGAGCAGCAGGCTACGTACTACAGATGGACACAACAAAGGAAGTAGCACGAGAACTAGGAAAATCCCCCGGAGCTGCAGTAGGCGCAGGAGTAGCAATAATCCCCCCACTCATGTACCCTCCACCCGCCCAGTCACCACCCGCGCCGCAGCTTCAAACAAAAACATGCCCAAACTGTAAACGCCAAGTACCCATCGATGCACTCTTCTGCCCATACTGCGGCTACCGCTTCCAGCCACCCACAAAGAAGTGCCCAAGCTGTGGAAGAGAAGTACCAGCAGACGCCCTGTTCTGCCCCTACTGCGGGACAAAGCTAGCCTAAAACCTCGAGAAGACTGAGCACGACAAGCACACACTGCAACGTTGCTCTTCACCTATAGCGCGCTTAGTGCTAGCGCGCAGCACGGCACCTCCCTCACCACCAGAGGGCGAGCAAGAGCGAGGAGAATAACGGTTGGGTGAGGACCGTAATTCATGCTAAGAATTTTTTAAAGAACCCCGGCCACCTTGCAATGAAGCTGGCAACCTCAAGCTTTGTCAGATTCGCGGCAGTCACTCTCTTTAATACCTCTACTGGAGCAGACCGGTATAGTTTCCTCCTATCCTCCGGCGAGGCTCTCTCCAAGTACCTCAGTATCCTCAACTGAAGGTCAATATTGAATGTCAAGCCGTAATCATCCAGCAGTCTCCTGAAGGATCTTCCCCCCGAGAGCGACTCACTCAGGGCTTTTGCGGACAGGAAGCCCGGTCTTATCCCTTCACCCGTGAGAGGCATCACCGCCCCCATGGCTTCTCCGACAGCCAGCTCGCTTCCCCTCAGAGACGCTATGCTGCCTGCCGCTATGGGCGAGCCGGCCAAGGAAACTAGCTCTGCTCCGACAGATCTCGCAAGCGAGAACAGCCTTCTCCTCAGAGACGCGGCATCCATGAAGCCCCCCACACCCAAGCGAACAAGCCCATTATTTGCTGGGAAAATCCAGCCGTACCCCACCATGTCCGAGAAAAAGTACACCTTAATTCTGTCCCGCTCAACTTCAGCCCTAGCCTCGGCTTGCAGGGCTAAAGCCTTCCTACCCTTATACGCAGCATGACCTCTAGCATCAACAACTAGCCAGCACCCAGAGAGCCTCCTGGGATCCACACCGCGGTGAATAACCTCTATACCTTCAAGAAGATACCTGAGGAGCAACTCCTTGTCCACAATGTAGCCTAAAACCTCGCCACAGTATTCATGTATAGGTTGCCCATCCAAGAAGATCTCATATCCCCTAATCTTCTCAACTATAACTTCCCCGGGTAACCTCATGAAGTCGTCAATTGAGTACGGAATACCCCAGCCGCAAGGCTTCAATGCCAGCCTGCTGTTGACCTCGTACACTGCGGTTCTGAAGCCTCTATCAGTTAGAAGCCTAGCTAGGTACGCGCCAGAGGGACCAGCCCCGACAATGCATATCCTCCCAGGCATAAGCGCGCGCAACCCTATCGATGTAGGAAACGAAGCCAACATTAAATTTACCTTTTAGAAGAGCATTTCTTATATCTAGCTGAGTTGGCACAAGTTCTTCCGGCTTAACATCAACGTATTCCACCATCACACATAGATCGCAGATGCCGTTAGCGCGCGCGTGGGGTCGCGAAGCTGCTGCAGAGCTACGCAGACGAGCCCAGCAGGGAGGCAAGACAGAAGCTGGCTGAGCTCCTCCCAGAGGAGGTGCTGGAAGCACTGACGGCTGAGAGGGCTAGAGAGCTCGCCGGAGCTACTAGGGCAAGGGAGAGGAGGCTCAACAACGCTTTCGTCCAAGAGCTGGTGGCGGAGGTGCGCAGGCTCGTCAGGAAGGCTCGCAGGCGGGGCATAAACGTATTAATGCTCGTGGACCCGATAAACAGTGAATCGCTCAGAGGGACAAAGTTGCAGGGGACGCTTCTGAGGGCGAGGAGGAGCTTGAGGAACCTAGCCGTCTACGAGGGAGCGCTCTTCAGGCTTGCTTGTGCCTCGGGCAAGCATTGCCCGCGCTGCGGCTGCTGGGGCAGGGAGGTCGGGCACACGAAGCGTAGCAGGATATACGAGTGCCCGAGGTGCCACGTAAAATGGGACAGGGACAAGGGCGCGCTGTACAACCTCGCATACGCCTACTTCGCGCGCATGATAAGAGAAGAATGCGATGATTACACGGCGATGGCTGCGAGAGTCCTTAAATCCATGAGGGAGTGGCTGGAGAAGCACCAAAACTCCTTGACGCGCTAGCCGTTCCCCCCGCGGGCGAGGAGGGAAGCATCCAAGCCCCCAGGTGGCTCCAGCGCGCGGGACCGAAGAGGGGGTGAGGCAACGACCCCATGACTCCAGAGCGCCCCCACAGCAACACTGGGGGCTGCGATGAGGCCGCCACCAACAAGGCGGAGATGAAGGTGCGCGCGCCAGGCATAAGCCATCTAAGAAGCAGCCTAGAGACTATTCAAAATTTTTTCAAAATCCTCCGCTGTCAGCTTGCTAAACTGGAGGATTAACTGGATCTTGTCAGGCTTTAGAAGGGTTACGATGGCATCCTGGTACAATCCCTTAACCAGGGGACCATAGCGCGCAGTAATCCTCCCGTTTTTCCCCAGCCACTCCTCGATCTTCCCCATACACTCCTCGCTCACCGTGAAAAGGTAAGTTTTGCTTGAAGCACAGACGAGGCTACTGGATCTCACACACGTCATCCTCAATCCCTAATGATTTTCTGACCTAAGATATTAAGCATTTCCAGTTTAGCGATTCAAGAGAGGTAAGGCGGCAAGAGAGCAGCCCCTTTTAATCTAGCTTTAATTTATGCGCACCACCAGAGTAATAGTAATGCTACTCCCCTATCCCCAATGTCGATCCTCCTACTCCCTATCTCGATACTAATTTGACACGATAATTAA
>Ga0080004_1108809_pt1 | contig 29636 bp, 34 predicted proteins | sample WasSprMetagenome_FD_69207 | JGI IMG/M metagenome (GOLD analysis project Ga0080004, IMG submission 69207) | Sulfidic aquatic microbial communities from Washburn Spring, Yellowstone National Park, USA - WS (SPADES assembly) (version 2) | ecosystem: Environmental > Aquatic > Thermal springs > Hot... | reverse complement strand
CCGTGAGCCAAGAGGATACCCTCTCCGGCGGGTGGGACGCCCGCTCCTTCCTCAGCTCGTCCTCCAGCCACCTGCTCTCCTCCTCGGAGAGCCACCGGGCCTCCCTAGGCCAGTCGGGGAGCAGGAACAGCACGGCGATCCCCCACAGCACAGACGGCAGGCCCTCCAGTATCAAGACCCACCGTCAGCCCTCGAGGCCCAGCCAGTTGACGGTCAGGAGCAGCCCCGATATGGGCGAGAGTATTATGTTGGCCACCGCTATGGCGCTCATGAAGAGGCCCACCGCCCGGCTCCTCTCGTCCTCCAGAAACCAGTGGGTCAGATAGACTATTATGCCCGGGAAGAAGCTGGCCTCGGCCAGGCCCAGCGCAAACCTGGCGGCGTAGAGCTGCCACCTGTCTTGGACCAAGCCGGTGAGCGACGCCACCAGCCCCCAGCTTATGAGTATTCTGGCGATCCACTTCCTGGCGCTGAACCTCTCGACTATGTACGTGCCGGGTATTTCCAGTATGAAGTAGCCGATGAAGAAGATCCCGGCCGCGAGGCCCAGATCGGCGTCGGTGAGGCCCAAGGACTGCTTCATCCCGAGGCTCGCTATGCCCAAATTAACTCTGTCGATGAAGGCAAGGAGATACGCTATCCATATAATCGGCATAATATATCTCCACTTCTTGGAAAGTATCTCTGTAGGTTCTACCATTAGAACATGGAATAGTGAAGTTATTATATTTTTCCTTGACGTCATTGCAAACAGGCGGTGAGCGGCCGTGTTTATCCGCGGGGCTTATAGATGCCGGGCCCGTCCCTGCCGTGGACCTCGCAAGGCTCGTGGAGATACAGGTGGAGTTCTCGCGGCGGAAGTTCCCGCTGTTTTGGGAGGTGAGGGACGGCCGCGATCTGGCGTTGAGGCTTGAGTACCTCACCAACGCGCTGGCGGGGGAGGTCGGCGAGGCGGCGAATCTGGTCAAGAAGGTCGTGAGGAGCTCCGTCTACGGCCACGGCGACGTCAAGCTGGAGGATCTGAGGAAGGAGATAGAGGAGGAGCTGACGGACGTCTTCATCTACCTCCTGACGGCGGCGGGCCTCCTCGGCATGGATCTGGAGAAGGCCTACTTCGAGAAGCTCGCGAAGAACGAGAGGAGGTTCTGAACGTCGAAGGGGCTGGGCCTCCCGGATCTCCTTAAAAATGAACCTGGCGGATATGCCATGGCCGGCTTCAAGCCCCTTGCGGGGATCAGGTTCGTCGACATGACGTCGGCCATGGCGGGGCCCTTCGCTACGATGCTCCTGGCCGATCTGGGGGCCGAGGTGGTCAAGGTGGAGCCGCCCGAGGGGGACCAGTCGAGGGACTGGGGGCCTCCGTTCTACGGCGAGAAGTACAGCAGCTATTTCGCCAGCATCAACAGGGGGAAGAAGTCGGTGGTGGTGAACCTCAAGAGCGAGGGGGGCAGGCGGGTCCTGTATAGGCTGGTGGAGAGGGCGGACGTCTTTCTGGAGAGCTTCAGGCCGGGCACCGCGGCGAAGCTCGGCGTCGACTACGCAGCTCTCCGCGGGGTCAACCCGCGGCTTATCTACTGCTCCATATCGGGGTTCGGCCAGTACGGCCGATATAGGGACAGGCCGGGCTACGACCTCATAGCGCTGGCCATGAGCGGCTTGATGGACCTCACGGGGGAGCCCGAGGGGCCGCCCGTCAAGTTCGCGGTCCCCATCGCCGATATAGTGACGGGCATGTTCTGCGCCGTGGCCGTCCTGGCGGCGCTCAGGTCTAGGGATAGAGGCGGCGGAGGGGCCTACATAGACATGGCCCTCCTCGACAGCGCCCTGGCCATATCGACGCACCAGTCGGCCGCCTATCTGGCAAGCGGGAGGGTGCCGCGGAGGCTCGGCAGCGCCCACTCCAGCATAGCGCCCTACCAGGCCTTCAGGGCGGGCGACGGGAGGTACTTCATAGTGGCCGTCGGCACGGAGAAGCTGTGGAGGGACTTCTGCAGGGCCATAGGCAGGGAGGACCTCGCCGACGATCCCCGCTTCTCCGCCAACGACAGGAGGGCCGTGAACAGAGAGGCGCTGGCGGCTGAGCTGGAGAGGACCTTCTCCCAGAGGCCGGCGCAACACTGGGTGGACGTCCTCCTCGGCGCGGGCATACCCGCCGCCCCCATATACAACATGGCCGAGGCCCTCGGCGACGGGAACACGAGGGAGAGGGGCATGTTGCTGGAGCTGTCGACGGCCCTGGGCCCGGTCAGAGTCGTCGGGAGCCCCATCAAGGTGGACGGGGAGCCCGTCGACGCCTTGGATCCGCCTCCGCTCCTCGGCCAGCATACGGTCGAGGTGCTCAGGGAGCTCGGATATTCCGACGAGGAGATAGAAAAGTTAATAGGCGAGGGCGCGGTGGGGGTATGGCGGCGGTGAGGGAGAGGGTGGGCGACGTCCTGGTGGTCAGGCTCAACAGGCCGGAGCGGCGGAACGCCTTCAATCTGGACATGGCGCGGCGGGTCCTGGAGGCTCTGGACGAGGGGTGCTCGGCCGGCGGCGTCGTCATCACGGGGTCCGGCGGCTACTTCTCGTCGGGGCTCGACCTCGTCGAGATATACGGGCTGCGGACCCCCGAGGGCTCCCTCGAGTTCTTCAGGACGGTGAACCAGGTCTCCAGGAGGATCGCCGAATGCCCGAGGCCCGTGGTGGCGTTCGTGAACGGCCCGGCGATAGGCTACGGCGTCGAGATGCTCTACTTCGTGGACTACGCGGTGGCCGTGAAGTCGGCCTACTTCTCCCTCCCCGGCATAAGGTACGGCCTCATGACGGCGACGCCCGTCGTGGCGCCGCTGGTGCTGGGGCTCAGATCCAGATCCTTCCTCGACTGGGAGTTCAAGCTCTCGGCGGAGGAGGCGCTGGAGTGGGGCCTCGTCCAGAGGCTCGCCGACGGCGAGAGGGAGGGCATGGAGCTGGCGCTGGGCGCCGCCAGGAAGATCGGCGAGGTGCCCAACTTCAGGGCCATAAAGCGGCACTCCAAGGGGTTCTTGAGGCTGGTGGAGAAGGAGTGGGAGGACTTCGAGAGGTCCGTCGCGGAGGCCGCGCTGAGCCGCGAGGTGAAGTCCAGAATAGAGCTCTTCCTCAAGCGGAGGTGACGCCGCCGCGGGACCAGCGGCTCCGCCCGCAGTCGGCTCCAGGCCCGGGCCGCCCGCGCCCCTGAGGCTATCAAATTTATTATGGCTGCCTAAAGGCGGCGTGTGCTCCATAGGCGGAGTCCTGATATTCGGGGAGCTGGACGAGGAGAGGGCGGCCGCGGTGGAGGCCAGGCTTAGGTCCATAGCCGAGGCCGCCGCGGAGAGGGGCAGGGACAGCTTCGGCGTCGTCGTCCTGAGCAGGTCGGGGCTATATAGGTGGTATAAGGACAGGAGGCCCGCCCCCGAGGCCCTGAGGGACATGCCCAGGCTGATCGACGAGGGGTCCGCGGCCGCCATTTTCAACAACAGGGCTGAGCCCACGACGGAGCACGTGTCCGAGAAGACGCCCGACGACATACAGCCCATGTTGGGGGAGAGGATCGCGGTGACCCACAACGGCACCATAGCCAACGACCTCGAGCTGGAGAGGAGGTACGGCCTGAGGCGGAGGTCTAGGATAGACACGGCCGTGCTTCCGCCGCTGCTGGAGAAGATCTGGGACGGGTCTCTGGAGGGGCTTAGGCGCATCTTGAGGGACGAGGTGGTGGGGAGCTTCGCGCTGGCCGTCCTCGACTCGGCGAGGCCGGGCAGGCTGTGGCTGGCGGCGAACTTCCGCCCTCTGTACTACATGTGGGACAGGCAGCTCAACGCCCTGTTTTTCGCCAGCTCCGACGCGTATCTCCAGGGCGACGTCGCGCCTTGGGACGGCAACTACGTCGGGAGGCTAGAGCCCTACACGGTCGTCGAGATAGGCGTGGATAGGACCTGGAGGTCGGCCAGCCTGTGGAGGGCCGACTCGGAGCCGGGCAGACGCAGGAGGGCCCTCGTGGTGGCGAGCGGCGGCCTCGACTCCACGACCGCGGCGGCCGCTCTGTTGAGGCAAGGGTACGAGGTGGCCCTCCTCCACTTCAACTACCGCCACGTCGCCGAGGACCCGGAGAGGAGGGCGGTGAGGGAGATATCCAAGGCGCTGGGGATCCCCCTGATAGAGGTCGACATGGACTTCTTCAAGCTGGCCGGCCGGTCGCCCCTTCTGGGGGAGGGCGAGATAAACAGGGTGGACATGGGGAGGGAGGGGGCCGAGTTCGCCCACGAGTGGGTCCCCGCCAGGAACTTCGTCTTCATAGCGCTGGCGGTGGCGCTGGCCGAGGCCTGGGGCTACGACTACGTCGCCCTCGGCGTGAACATGGAGGAGGCCGGCGCCTATCCAGACAACGAGATGGAGCTCGTGCGCCTGCTCAACAGGGCGCTGCCCTACGCCACAGGCCCCCAGAGGAGGGTCCAGCTGCTCATGCCGGTGGGCCATCTGGTGAAGCACGAGATAGTGAGGCTGGGCCTCGAGGCCGGCGCCCCGCTGCACCTCACGTGGAGCTGCTACGACAAGGGCCCGAAGCACTGCGGCCGCTGCGGCCCGTGCTACATGCGCCGCCTCGCCTTCAAGATAAACGGCGTGAGGGACCCCGTGGAGTACGACCTGCCGCCCGAGGCGGAGGAGGAGTTCTGGCGCGGGACGAGGCCCTACGTCTGGCGCCCCCCGCGTCCTGAGCCGAAGGGAGGCGCCTAGCCCTCCGCCAGCTCCCTGAGCTCCTCCAGCCTGTATTTTCTGAGCAGCTCGGCCAGGATCTTGGCGGCCTCCTCGGGCCTCAGCCCCTCCGCCTCGGCCGCCCTCCTCACCTCGCCGATGAGCGTCTGGATCCACCCGTCGCCGCCTCCGTATCCGTACTGCGCCGCGTGGGCCTCGTAGGCTATCTGCGAAAGCCCGTCGGCCTCCTTGTTCTCCTCCCGCGGCACCCACTCTATGCTCCACCTGGCGAAGGAGGCGAGGAGGGCCTCGACCTCGTCCTTCAGCGCCATGAGCCTCAGGGAGTTGACCGCCCACTCGCCCCTCATCTGCCTCACCACGAGCTGGCTGTCGCCCCTTATCTCCACCTCGCCGCATCCCAGCTCCTTCGCCTTCCTGAGGGCCTCGCGGAGGGCCGTGTACTCAGCCACGTTGTTCGTGCAGCCCTCGCCGTGGCAGGCGACGCCGTAGCCCCTCGCGAGCCTCCTCCCGCCCTCGCCGTATATCACGTAGCCGTAGGTCCCCAGCCCCCCTGGGTTCACCGGCTCGCAGGCGCCGTCGAAATAGACGAGGCACTTCACGGGGAAGGGCCGGCGCGGGTTTTTAGCCTTATCGCCGGCCTAGACGAGCTCCACGTCCCTATCGGCCCTATATATCGCCCTCCGCTCCACCGCAAACGCCAGTAGCCTGGCGGCGCCCACGAGGCCCGCGACCCCGCCTCCGGCCACCCCCGCGGCGGCGGCCAGCTCGAGAAGGCGCGGGTTGCCGTGGATCCCCGCGGAGGCGGCCGGGCTGAAGGCCGCCCCGATCAGGCCCAGGAACGCCGCGCCCAGGACGATGGAGACGGCGGCCGCGGCTGAGGCGCTCCGGCCTGCCCGCGAGACGGGATACTCCATATACGTCACGTCGCCCTCGGCGGCGTCGACCACGGCCTCGTATTCCCTCCCGCCGTAGGCGTAGCGGAGCCGCCAGAAGGGGTAGTACACAAGCCCCTCGAACGACGACATGTCGCTTATGGGCTTCTTGAAGACGGCGGCGTAGTTCCTGGCCTCCTTCTCGTACCTCCCCGAGACGGCGGCCCACGCGGCCTCGGGGTCCAGCTGGGGGCCGTGGAAGACCGCGGTCCTCTCCAGGCTCGGCTTGAAGGGAGTCCTCCACCTGGCGGGAAATCTGTAGTCCTTGGGTATATAGAACGGCGGCTTCTCCACCGCGGGCGCCGTGGCGTAGGTCGCCAGCTCCTTAAGCGGCTCGAAGTAGACGTAGTAGAGATACAGCGGGATGTAGTGGAGCTCCGCCGACGTCAAGGACGCCGACGAGTCCAGATCCGAGGGCGAGGCCCAAGGCCTCAGCGAGAGGGCCCTCCTGAACGCCGCCGTCTTGTCGAGCGTGGGCTTGAATATATACACCTTCTCGTAGGTCTGGCCCTGCCTGAGGGCTGTGCCGCAGTAGGGGCAGACCGAGTACTGGAGCCCCTCGGGCGCGTCGTACTCGGCCCCGCAGTAGGGACAGCGGACCTTCATCTGACCGACCTGACCTTGGCTATGTTCCTGGCGGCGAGGTACCCGAGGGCGCTCCCCAGACCCACCAAGCCGGCCCCCACGGCCCAGTTGCTGAGGAACATCGCGCCGCCGAGGCCCCCCATGAGCCCGGCCGCGAGGACGGCCGCCGCGGCGTAGCCGATCCTCTGCTCCACGAAGACGGGCCTCGCCGCCGCCAGCAAGGCCCCGTCCCAGCCGGCCAGGGCGAACGAGTAGAGCGACCCCTCGTAGATATACGGCGCAACCCAGACCGGGAGGTACGTCACGGGGGTTGAGTCCACCCCCTCCACTTCGTAGTCCACGGTCCTGTCTAGGATGGTCGCGCTGGCGGCCGGATGGCCCACCGCGTCGGCCGCCCTGCGCTTGGCGTCCCTGTCCACCTCCTTGAGGAGCTCGTCGACGGCCTCCCTCAGCGCCACCGCGATGGCTCTCGACTTGCCGAACTCGGCCGCCAGAAACGCCTTGGACGTCCTCTGGTTGAGAGGTATCCCCTCCAGGGGGGCCGCCTTGGGCGCGGTCTCCATGTAGTGCCGGGCCAGCCTCCCGGCGGCGACGCCCCCGACGTTCCTCCTGGCCAGCACGGGGATCGTGCCGCCGTGCTCCACCCGCCCGGACACGTTGACGGTCCTGGAGACCACCTCGGTCTGGGCCCTGCCGCCCACGTAGGTCGTCCTCGTGTAGGTCACCGCGACGCGCGCCCTGTAGCTAGCCCGCAGCCTCGCCGAGACGAAGTAGTAGGGAATGTAGTAGAGGTCGGGGTCGCCGAAGGTCAGCCTCTTGAACCTAAGCCTCAGCTCCAGGCTCCTCCGCGCCGCCTCGACGGCGGCCTTGGCCGCCTCGTCGCTCTTGATGGCGGGGACGGCGACGGGGTCGCCGAGATCCTCCTTCGGGATGTCGCCCGCCACGAAGTTCGCCTTGCCGCAGTAGCTACAGACGACCACGACCGAGTCGGGCGTCACGTCCAGAGGCGCCCCGCAGTAGGAACATCTGAACTGCGAGGCCTGGGGGCCCGCCGCCACGTCAGCGCCGGCCACGGCCCGCCGCCAGGGCGAACAGACCCACCAGCAGGAGCGCGACGCCGAGGACCAGCAGCGGCGACGCCGCGCCCCCCATCGCCAGCGCCATGCCCGCCAGCGCCGTCATCCCTCCCCAGAGCGACGCCCGTCTGTCTCCAAGCGCCATGTAGAGCAGGCCGAAGGCCATCAGGGGGATCCCCGCCGCCAGATACGCCGTCAGGGGCGCAAGCCCGAGCGACGCCGCCACCAGGTACGCCCCCTCGGCCGTCACGGCGGCGGCAACGGCGTATTCCTGCGCCCTCATGGCAGAGGGGATCCGCAGTTCATGCAGAACTTGGCCGTCGGCGGATTCTTGAAGCCGCATCTGGGGCATATCTTCTCCTGCGGCAGCTGGGCGCCGCAGTTCATGCAGAACTTAGCCCCAGGCGGGTTCACGAAGCCGCACCTCGGGCAGACCACGCCCTGTTGCTGCTGCGCCAGCTGGCCCGAGACGACGGTGGAGGGCGGCTGTCCGGAGGGGCCCGGCGGCTGTCCTCCCCCTCCGCCGACGCCCGCGCCGCCTCCGGCCGCCGCGCCTCCCTGCTGGGGCGAGAAGAGCGGCGGTATTATGGCCAGGCCGGCCCCCACGGCGGCGCCCGGGCTCTTCCCGAGCTCGGCCGCGGCCTTCTCGACCGCCTCCATGCGGAGATAGTCGGCCGCGTTGACGCCGGCGGCCCTTATGTAGAACAGCCTGTCGCGCCATATGGGGTCCGTCACGTCGAGGCCCTCGAACCTGAGGTCTATGATCTCCAGGCCCAGCCTCTTGAAGTAGGGGTCGAGCGCGTTCTTCAGGACGAACGAGGCCTGCTCCAGGGACTGGTATATGGTGAAGATGGACTGCTTCGAGAGCTCCGCCATGAGGGACTCGTTGAAATAGCCCCTGAGGAACTGCTGGAGGTCCTCGGTGGTGTAGACGCCCTGTCCGCCCACCACCTGCGTCACGAAGAGCGTGGGGTCGGCGACGCGGAACCAGGCGGAGCCGTAGAACTGTATCGGGGCCAGCTCGGCCGTCTGCCCCCTGCCGCCGAAAGGCAGCTTGTACTGCTTAAGCGAGACGTATATGACCGCGGCGACGAACGGCGACTTCTCGAAGCCGGCCACGCGGCTCAGCGCGGCCGTGAGGAGGGGCAGGTTCATCGTGGTGAGGGTGTGGCGGCCCGCGCGGAACACGTCGTAGGCCTTCCCGTCCCTGAAGAAGACCGCCGCCTGCCACTCCTCCACCACCAGCTGGGCGCCCCACTCGATCCTGTCGACGGGGTACCGCCAGATTATCTCGTCCTCCTTGGGGTTGACCCACTGTATGACCTGCGGCATGGCTACCTACCGCCGAACAGCCTCCTCAGGAGGCCCCGCCTCTGCTCCTGGCCCTGCCCAGGCCCCTCCTGCTGCTCCGCCTGTATTATGCCCATCTGCCGGCCCGCGGCCTCCGCCTGCCGCCTGGAGTAGCCCGCTATGAAGTTGGACCTCTCGTCGATGGCCGAGTCCAGCTGGGAGAGGGCGGCGGAGAGGGCTTGGAGCTTCTGGGTCCACGCGTCCGAGCCCGGCTGCGCCGCCGAGATCTCGTCCACCAGCTTGGCCACCTCCCCCGCCTTCTCGACCAGCGCGAGGTCCATCCTGTAGATCTCGTCGAGGGCCGCCTCGTCCACCTTGACTAGGTCGTAGAAGCCGGAGTAGCCCTCCGGCGCCTTGTCAATCCTCTGGACCACCCTGTCGAACAGGGCCTTCGTGGAGTCCCAGAGATACCTCGCGTCGGGATTCGCCGCGACGGCCCGCGCCGCGGTCGGCGTCAGCGCCATCTTGGCCTTGGCCGAGGACAGCACGGACGAGACGTGGCGCCTCACCAAGGCGTCCGACTCCCTCCTCAGCTCCTTCTGCTTATAGCCGGCGTATCCCGGTATATAGGAGGCTATCCTCTCCACTATGTTCGCCGTCAAACTCATGCCGGTTCTAGCCCCCCTAAATAAATTTTCGGCCGCCGCTCAGGCCGGGCCCAGGGCGCCCTCAGCTATCGAGGCCACCTTGGCCTCGGCCTTTATCCCCTCCTCGGCGTACGCCCTCAGCACCGCGTCTCTGACCGCGTCGGAGCTCCCCTCGTCGACCAGGGCCACGATGGAGGGGCCTGCCCCGGAGAGGGCGACGGCGAGCGCGCCAGCCTCCAGGGCGTACCTCCTCGCCCTGCGGTAGCCGGGCACCAGCGGGGCCCTCGCCGCCTCGACAACCTCGTCCTCCATGCCCCTGGCCACGAGCCTCGGGTCCGACCTGGCGAGCCCCGCCACCAGGGCGGCGACCCTCGACATCTGCCTGACGTACGTCGGGAACTCTACCCCCCTGGGGAGGACCTCGCGCATGGCCTTGGTCTTGCTGGGCATCGGCGGCACCTCGGGGACGCCCACCACCAGGGTCAGCCGCGGGGAGAACCTCACCACGTCGAGGGGGGAGAGGGAAGTTATCACCACGGCCCCTCCCAGCGCGGCCCCCGCCGCGTTGTCGAAGTGGGGGCTTCCGGCGGCCGCCGCCTCCCCGTGGCCGGCCGCCTCGATCAAGATCCTCGGGTCGACCTCCAGGCCGGCCTCCCTAACGAACGCCGAGAGGGCCGCCACGGCCGAGGCCCCGCTGCTGCCGAGCCCCCTGGCTACGGGTATTCCGTTGGCCACCTCGACCTCGACGCCCCTGCAGATCCCGAGGGCGGCGAAGAGCCTGCCGAAGGCCCTCACCACCGTGTTGTCGGGGCCGGGGTCGAAGCCCTTGAACCTCACGGCGACGCCGCATCCGGACCCCACCGAGACGTAGGCCTCAGCGAAGTAGGCGTCGTGGGCTACCGCCACCACGTCGAAGCCCGAGCCCAGATTGGCGCTGGTGGAGGGGGCCCTCCCTATATACATCGGAGGGAAGTAATAGAGGATATATATAGTTGGCGGATCCGCCTCCGGCCGCCGGAATCGATTTATCTAGGCCACGTGGGGCCTTCATGATCAAGGCCAAGAGGGTCTACGACCCTCCGGAGCCGGGGGACGGCGTGCGGGTCCTGGTCGACAGGCTGTGGCCCAGGGGCGTGAGGAGGGAGGCGGTCGACGTATGGATGAGGGAGGTGGCGCCGAGCGACGAGCTGAGGCGGTGGTTCTCCCACGACCCCGCCAGGTGGGAGGAGTTCAAGGCCAGGTACTGGCGCGAGCTGGACGGAAACCCCAAGGTGGCGGAGCTGTTGGAGCTGGCGAGGCGGGGCGACGTGACGCTGCTATATGCGGCCAGAAGCCCCCACAACAACGCCGAGGCGCTCAGGGAGTACCTCGAGCGCAGGCTGGCCGAACGGCGGGGCGGACCTCCGTAGCGGCCCCGGCCGGCCGCGCAGGGCGGAGGGCATATATATGTCCATGCGGCAACGGTGGGTGTATTTCGACTCGGCCAGCTACGTCTTCGGCCGCGCCAGCGAGGTGGAGCTGGGCATCGTCGTCAAGGACGGGAGGAGGATCGCCGTGGGAATAACCTCCGCCGTCAAGCGCGGCAACCCTTCTGCCATAAGGAAGAAGGCCGAGCTACACGCGAAGGCGACCGGCGCATCTCTCGACAGAGTGCTCGTGGTCACCCCATATATACACGACAGAAACCCCCAGTACGTCCCGGCCCTCGCGAAGGAGCTGGGGATGCAGATAGTGGCGCCGGGCGAGGCGCCGGAGGCCTAGAGGCCCGCGCCCGATCCGCCCTGGGGCCCGGCCGACCCGAGGAGCCCCAAGAGGACCCTCGGGATATGGTGCTCCGGCGTTTCCCCTCCGGGGAGGGCCGCACCGCAAAGAATTTAGAGCCGGACATATGTCGCCACATGGATTTCATCGACGATCTGATGACGGGCACCACCATGATATACGGGCCGCCGGGGAGCGGGAAGACCTCGCTAGCGGTGAGGATAGCCGCGAGGGCCAAGGGGACTGCCCTCTGGATCTCCACCAGCGAGAACGAGGAGTTCTTCAGGAAGCTGCTGGACAGGCTCAACGTCGCCTACGACAAGTTCAAATTCCTCCACTTCCCCCGCGCCTTCCACGAGGAGATAGCTAGATACGTCTTGGACCACCTAGAGGAGCACGGAATTCTCGTCATAGACTCCATAAACGGCATCGCGAGCCCCAACGCGGACATAGCCGACTTCTTCCACAGCACATTCTACCAAGCGGCGCAGGAGGTGCCCGTGATGGCCATCGCCGAGACCCCCAGCAGGAGGCTCCAGTACGTGGTGGACCACGTAGTCAAGGTGTGGCACAGGATAAACTCCATGGGCCACGTCATAAGGTACGCCCAGCTGGTCAAATCCAGGAAAAGGCCGCCGAGCCCCCGCTACATATTCGACATAGTCCAGGGAGTCGGGATAGTATACATCAAGCCGGTCGAGAAGGTCGTCGCCGAAAGCGCGGAAAGGATTAGGGACGAGAGGCTGGGCGTGGAGACTTTCAAGGGAGCTGTGGTGGGCGTCTTCTCTAATAGCGAGGGCAAGATAGCTGAGAAGATACAGCCGTTTCTCGACGACGAGAACGCCTACCTGCTCGTGTTCTCAACCTTCAACGCATCCCGGCGGCTCAAGGTGCCTCCCGAGAGGGTGGTGGCCGTATCGACCTTCAACGACTTGATGAAGTTCTACGCGAGCGTCATTCTCGGCAAGGTGAAGCCGAGGTACGTGGTGGCCACGGGCCTGGTCCCTCTGGAGAACCTCAGGGAGGGTGACTCACTGGAGTATCTAACCGCATTGGGGGTCATATCGGGCTATACGGAGCTCACCATAGTGGCGGACGTCGTAGATCTAAAGAAGATCAAAAGCAACTATATATACCAAGCCATGAGCGAAAACGTCGTCGTTCTCGGCGAAAAAGGGGAAGCCTAGAGGATGCCGCCTCCTGCGGTAGTGCTTGTCGGCTTCACTACGCCCGCCAGCGCCAGGGCGAGCGCGAGCGCCAGCACGCCGCCCTCGACGAATCTCAACACAGTTACCTTGTTGTTTATTTGTTTGGCCTGCATATCTCTTTAAGTATTCATTAATAAAAATAGAATAAATAGCCCTAATAATACTAAGGTAATACTTAGTCATGACTATGATATCTAATGGCGTGGGGTTCTGCTAGGTTTTTAAGGGGCGGGGGCCGTGTCTCCATGGCCGAGGTGGAGCCTATTAAGCATTCCCTCTCTTCGCTTCTCGGCGGGCTCTCCGTGGCGCTTGTCGTCACCTCGGGGATCTCCCTATATAGGTCCGTAGATCTGGCCCGTCTCCTGATTCGGCATGGGGCGGACGTGACGGCGGTTCTGTCGGATAAGGCGGCGCGGCTGGTGAGCCCGGAGCTGTTCAGATGGGCTACCGGCAGAAGGCCTGTGTCTAGGCTGACGGGGAGGGCCGAGCACGTCTCGATCTGCGCCGAGGCGGATCTGCTGGTCGTGGCGCCCGCCACAGCCAACACCATAGCCAAGGCCGCGCTCGGGGTTGCCGACGACGTGGCCGCCACCTGCATCCACGCGGCTTTGGGCGCGGGGGCCAGGCCCGTGTTTGTGCCCACGATGAACCTATCCATGTGGCGCAACCCAGCCCTCCAGGAGGCGCTGTCCAGGCTGAGGTCCTGGGGCGCGTGGATCGTGGAGCCTAAGGTGGAGGAGGGGAAGGCGAAGTACCCCGAGGTGGAGGAGGTGGCTGAGTCGGTCATAGACGCGGCGGCTCCGCGCGACATGTCGGGGCTTAGGGTGCTCGTCACGGCGGGCCCCACCCACGAGCATATCGACGACGTAAAGTATATATCTACGCCGAGCTCCGGCCTCACAGGTATGTACTTTGCCCGGGAGGCGGCGGCGAGAGGCGCCGAGGTGGCGCTCGTGGCCGGCCCCGGCGTCAAGGCGCCTCCCAACGTCAAGACCGTCCCCGTGGTGTCCGTCCTCGACATGTATAGGGCCGTGGCGGAGCTGGCGCCCTCCCAGGACCTCATGGTCTTCTCGGCGGCCCCCCTCGACTTCTACGTGGCTGAGAAGGCCTCGGGCAAGATAAGCAGCGACCTGGCCGAATACTCGGTGAGGCTCCTGAGGGCGCCCAAGATAGCCGCCGAGGCCAGGAGGCTCAACCCCAGGGCGTACATCGTGGGCTTCAAGGCGGAGGTCGGGGCGCCAGAGGAGGAGCTCATACGGAGGGCCAGGGCGCGGATGGAGGAGGGCGGCTGGGACCTCGTGCTGGCCCACGACGTGTCGGAGATGGGCTTCGGCACCCTCAAGGACAGATATATAGCGATATATAGCGACGGGAAGGTGGAGAGGCTGGGCCCTGCGCACAAGCGGGAGCTCGCGCGGGCCGTCCTGGACAGAGCCGTGAGGGCGCTTAGGCGGTGAGGTACGTAGCGGTCGTCTGCCCCCGCTGCGGCATGGCCAGCGCCGCAAGGTCGGGCGCCAAGTCCCACGTATGTCCCTTCTGCGGGGCGAGGATAGACCTCGAGAGGGCCTCCGCCATAGCCTCGGGCTCGGCCGAGGAGGTCAGGAGGGCCGTGGCGCGCCACAACGAGTCCGCCAGGAGGCGGGCGGAGAGGGGGTGAGGGGGCAGGAGCGAAGTGGTCGGACCTGAGTTAGTGGGCGCGCGTTAAGGAGGGTGGGTCTGGAGGAAAATGCGTATGTAGCGGTCAGAGGGCCTCTATGAAGTCTGTGGGCTTCGGTATCTCTTCCTTCAGGCCCTTCCTCTTCCTTATCTGCTTCACTAGGTCGGCCAGCATGGCCTCGGGCACCGGCGACCATTTGGAGAACTGCATGGACCAGAACACCTTGCCCGCGGCGGCGGCGCGCAGCTCGTCGCTTATGGTGAAGGACTCGAGGACCGGCAGCTCTGCCCTTATCATGGCCATGTACTCCTCCTGGGTCATGTCCAGTATCTTGCCTCTATGCTTGTTGAGGACGGACGTTATGGCGCCTATGTAGTCTGGATGCACCTTTATGTCGAGTTTGAGCAGGGGCTCCAGGAGGGTGGGCCTGGCTGAGAGTATAGCGGCGAATATGGCGTTTTTCGTGGCCGGCATTATCTGGGCGGGGCCGCGGTGGGCGGGGTCCTCGTGCACTACGGCGTCCGTCAGCACCACCTTCAGCCCTCTTATGGGCTCCTGCGCCAGGGGGCCCGCCTCGGTGGTCCAGCGGAAGCCCTGCACTATGTAGTCCCTTATCTCGCGGAGGTACTGTATGCCGGAGGTCTTGTCGACCAGGACGTTGAAGTAGCGGTCGTCCACGGCCCATATGCCCCTCGCCTCGTCCGTATCCCAGCCCGCCTTCTCCCTCAGTATCTTGGCCCTGTCCCTCGGGTCCATGTCCTCGGTGATCTCCCTCGTGGCTATCAGCTCCACCGTGGTGTCGTCGAGAGGCTCCACGTAGAAGTAGAGGCGGTTGTGCTTGTTGGGGGACTTGCCCTCGAACACGTCCGACCTGGCCCTGACGGCCTCGCGGAACCTTATCAAGGGCTGGGACACCGTGAAGTCTATCTTGGTCCTCTCCTTGAGGAGCCACGTGGCTATCTCCAGGTGGAGCGTGCCGACGCCCGACAGCAGTATCTGGCCGGTCTCCTGGTCTATCTTCACGTCTAGCGTCGGGTCCTCGATGACCTGCTCCTTTAGGGCCTCGACGAGCCTTGCGAGGTCGGCGGGGTTCTTGGGCTCTATGGCCACCGTCACCACGGGCTCCGATATGTACTTCATCCGCTCGAATGGCGATATGCCGCTGCGATCGGCCGCCACTATGGTGTCGCCGGCCCTGGCGTCGTCCGTGCCGAGGAGCGCCACTATGTTGCCGGCGGGCATATACGGCACCACTATGCGGGACGGGCCCATGTATATGTACGTCTGTAGGACCTTCCTCTTGGACTTGGCCCCGATTATGTAGACCTCGTCGCCCTCCCTTATGGTGCCCGAGAATATGCGCCCGGTCGTTATGAGGCCCGCGTGGGGGTCCACGTTGACCTTGCTGACCGCCATGACGGTGGGCCCGTTGGGGTCGGCCTCGAGGAGGGCCTTGCCGACGTCGCTGTTGAGGTCGCCCCTCCAGAGCCTGGGTATTCTGTACTTCTGGGCGACGTTCGGCGGAGGGACGTGCTCGATTATCATCGACAGGAGCGTCTTGTAGAGCGGGTAGTCTGCGGCGAGCTTGTCCACGTAGCCCTTCTCGTAGGCGTCCACTATGTTGCTGAACTTGAGGCCCGTCTTCTGCGCCATCGGTATCGTGACGCCCCACTTGTGGAGGGCGGAGCCGAGGGCGACCTGGCCCTTGCCCGGATCGACCTTCCACGCGTCTTTGAACTCGGGCGGGGCGAACATGTCTATAAGGGAGTTGAACTCCTTCACTATGGCCAATATCCTCTGCATTATCTCCTGCGGCGAGAGCCTCAGCTCCTTGATCAGGCGGTCTATCTTGTTTATGAAGAGGACGGGCCTCACGTACTCCTCCAGGGCCTGCCTCACCACGGTCTCGGTCTGCGTCATGACGCCCTCCACCGCGTCCACCACCACGAGGCCTCCGTCCATGACCCTGAGGGACCGCGTGACGTGGCCCGTGAAGTCCACGTGGCCCGGCGTGTCGACGAAGTTTATGAGGTAGGGCTTGCCGCCGTACTCGAAGTACAGCGATATGTTGGCCGCCTTGACCGTCATCTGCCTCAACTGCTCTATCTCGACGTAGTCCATGGCCAACGCCTTCCCGGCCACCTTCGGCGAGAGGAGGCCGGCGCCCATCAGGAGCGAATCCGACGTCGTGGTCTTGCCGTGGTCCACATGCGCCAGGGTGCCCGCGTTTCGTATCTGGGCGGGATTCTTGGCTATGGCCAAGATCTCGTCCAGCTGCTTCTCGACTATCCTGACGACGCTGGACATGCGAGGCTGTGGAGCATCGATATAAAAAATTTAATCAATGCCGAGGGGACGCGGCGTCGGCGCGGCCCGGCCGGAGCGCGGCGGGCCCCGAATATAACGTAAGGAATTTATGATATCCTTGCTACGATCCTATATGTGCCTCACCCGGGGTCTGCTCGTACGTTTCTACGGATCGCTGGATTTCTCGCTTAGATCCCTTCTCCACTTCAGGTCCCAGTCGGCCTTGGGCTATCCCTTCGACAAGGTACTTGTGGAGGAGCCTTGGAGGACCTACGAGACCCTCGTGAGGCTGGTGGGCAGACACAACGCCGAGGTGTTGCTGGGCATGTTGCACAGATGGCTGAACGAAAACGGATGCTCCATGGATCCGGAGACCCTGAGGAAGTACCTAACCACGAGGGAGATGTGGGGCTAGCGGGGGCCTCCCGCCATTTTTAGGAACTTGTCGAAAACCCACGTCGTATCCCTCGGGCCCGGCCCCGCCTCGGGGTGGAACTGCGTCGTGAGGATGGGCAGATCGGGGTGGTACAGCCCCTCCACGGTGCCGTCGTCGGGCTGGACGGCCCACGGCCTGAGCCCGCTTCCGGCCGGATCGACGGCGTATCCGTGGTTGTGGGTAGTTATATACGTCCTGCCCGTGAAGTACAGGTCCTTGACCGGCTTGTTTGAGGCGCGGTGGCCGAATCTGAGCTTGTACGGCCGGGCCCCCAGCGCCTTGGACACCACCTGGTGGCCCAGGCATATGCCCATGACGGGGAGCCTCATCTCCACCGCGGCCTCGGCGCCCTCGGCCACCCTGTCGAGCAGATTGGGGTTCCCCGGGCCCGGGCCGAAGAGCACGGCGTCGCAGTCGAGCGCCAGCTCCCACTGCAGGCAGGGGACCCTCAGGACCTTGACGCCCCTCCCGACGAGCTCCCTCAATATGCTCCTCTTGACGCCGCAGTCCACGACCCCCACGCACATATCCCCGCCGCCCAGCTCCTCCGGCTCCCTCGGCGATACCATCAAGGCGTAGTTCACCTCGTCGTACCTCGGCGATTTCCTCAACCTGTCCAGCAGCTCGTCGGGGGGCTCCTGCCCCACTGCCCCCATCATGACCCCGTGCTCTCTGAGCTTCAGGACCAGCGCCCTCGTGTCGACGCCCTCTATGCCCGGCACCCCGGACGACTTGAGCCACTCGTCGAGGGACATGACGGCCTTGTAGTGGCTCGGCCTCGTCGCCTCGTACACCACCACGGCCTCGGCCTTGGGCCCGTCGGATTCGTACTGGTCCTCCGAGACTCCGTAGTTGCCGATAAGGGGATGCGTGAAGACCAGTATCTGCCCCTTGTAGCTCGGGTCGGTGATGGACTGGGGGTATCCGACGACGGAGGTCGTGAAGACGACCTCGCCGACGGCCGTTTTATCCGCGCCGAAGGCCCTGCCCTTTAGGACAGTCCCGTCCTCCAGGACGAGGTAGGCCCTGTGGTTCGCCCCTGCGACATCGCCCCCAAGGCATTTGACATATATAAGTTTTTCGCGTCGTTTTCAGTAATACGGACGGCGCATATTTATAGCCGGGCTCCCGGGCCCCCATGGCCCTCTACAGGAGGTGGATCGGGGGATCCAGCGACGTGGTCTCCGGCTACACCTCGAGCGTCCAGGACGACGCCGAGATAGCCGAGGAGGTCGTGGAGGTCATGCGGGCGCACGTGGCCCATCTGGCCGAGGCCGGCCTCATCCCGAGGGGCGACGGCGAGGCTCTGCTCAAGGCGTTGGGGGAAGTCCGCGTAGAGGACCTCCTGAGGCCCGGCTACGAGGACGTCCACGAGGCGCTGGAGGACTACCTCATCAAGAGGGTGGGGCCGGCCGGAGGCTGGGTGGGCCTCGGCAGGAGCAGAAACGACCACGTGGCGGCGGCCATAAGGCTCAGGCTTCTGCGCCACATGGACGCCCTCTCGGCGGAGGTCGAGAGGCTCATGTGCGTCGCCGCGCGCCGCGCCGCCGAGTACGCCGACTGCGTCATGCCGTCCTTCACCCACTTCCAGCCCGCCCAGCCCATAACGTTCGGCCACTACCTCCTCGCCCTCCACGAGCTTCTGTCAGACTTCCTCTCGGCCCTCGCCGCGGTTAGGCCGGTCGTGGACAAGTCGCCGCTCGGCTCCGGCCCCTCCGGCGGCACGTCGGCCCCTCTAGACCGCGTGAGGCTGGCGCGGCTCGCCGGCTTCGGCGGCGTGGCGGAGAACACGCTGTATGCCTCCTCCAGCCGCTTCTTCGCGGGGCTTGCGGCGTCCGTCGTGGCGTCGGCCCTCGCCGAGCTCTCGAGGTTCGTCGACGACCTCGTGGCTTGGTCCAGCCCTCTGCTGGGCTACGTGGAGCCGCCGGCCGAACACGTGTCGACCAGCAGCATAATGCCGCACAAGAGGAACCCGGTGACGCTGGAGGTCCTGAGGGCCCGCATATCCGAGGCGCTTGCGGACGCGGAGGCCCTCCTGGCCGTCCAGGAGAAGATAGGCTACGGCTACAGCCTCGACCTACAGGAGGCGACCAGGCACCTCTGGCGCGTCTTCAAGACCGCCGAGGAGGGCGCATCGGTGCTGAGGAGCTTCCTGGAGGGCATGAGGTTCAACTGCGGCAAGGCCTATCAGGACGCCAGGAGGTACCCCACCACGTCTTCCGACGCCGCCGAGAGGCTGGCGCTAGGCGGAGTCCCCTTCAGGGAGGCCTACTTCAAGATCGCCGAGGCGGTGAAGGCGGGCTCCTCGGATCTGCCCGACCCCCGCGAAGCGGTCAAGAGGCCGGTCCTGGGCTCCCCCGACCCCGAGGGGGTTAGGAAATCGGCGATGGAGAAGCTCTCCGTCTGTCAACAATAAGCTTATAAAGGCCGGCTCCCCCGGAGGGCGATGTCGGGGAAATCGACTTCGTCTACGACCTGTTGAGGCTTGACGAGAGGCTGTTGATGGATGCGCTGAAGAGGCGCGGCGCCTCCGTGAGGCCCGTGGACGCCGAGGATTTGGCCGCGCCGGACGGGCTCGGCCTCGTGGGCTTGATAAGGGTCGCCGGCAGGTCCAAGGTCCTCCCGCTGGCCCATACCTACGAGGCGGCGGGCGGCCTATCTATAAACTCCGCCCGGTCGCTATATATATCCCACGACAAGTATTTGACCTACTTGGCGCTTAGACGCGCAGGGGTCCCCACGCCGAGGACCGCGCTGGCCTTCGGCCTGGAGTCTGCGCTCAAGGCGGCGGAGGCCCTCGGCTACCCCGTGATAGTCAAGCCGCTCGACGGATCCTGGGGGAGGCTGGTCAGCCTGGCCAAGTCGCCGGACGATCTGGCCTCGATAGTTGCCCACAAGAGGCACCTGGAGCCCTCCATGCAGGAGTTCCTGGTGCAGGAATACGTGGAGAAGCCGGGGAGGGACATAAGGGTCACCGTCGTGGCCGGGAGGGCCGTCGCGGCCATATACAGATACTCGTCGTCCGACTGGCGCACCAACACGGCGAGGGGCGGCAAGGCGGAGCCCGTCAAGATAGATGGAGAGCTCGAGGAGATCTCGGCGAAGGCCGCCGAGGCCGTCGGCACCATGTACGCCGGAGTCGACGTGGTGGAGTCGAGGGACGGCTACAAGGTGCTTGAGATCAACGGCGTGCCTGAATTCAAAAACGTGCAGAGGGTGACGGGGGTAGACGTCGCGGGCGCCATAGCGGAGGCCGTCCTGGAGGCGGCGCGGCGCTAGGCCTGGCGTGTGCCCCTTCCCTCCCCGCTGGCGGCTGACGGCGATAGGCGCGGCTAGAGCGTGTACCTGCGGCCGCTCGAGCCCACGGTCCTCTTGAACGCGCGCCATCTGCGGTGGTATTCGGCCAGCTTGTCGGGATCCACGGCGAAGAGATCCCTTATGTCATCTATGTCCAGCAGTATCATGGCGACCCTGTCGAGGCCCCAGCCCCAGGCCAGGACCTTGCTCCTCTCAACGCCGAGGGGCCTCGTCACCTCGGGCCTGAAGATGCCGGCCCCGCCGAACTCTATCCAGCCCAGCCTCTGGTGCCTCGCGTAGACCTCCACCGAGGGGCTGGTGAAGGGGAAGTAGGCCGGCTTGAACTTCACCTCCTCCATGCCGAGGGCCCTCGCTATCTGCTCCAGCTGGCCGAGGAGGTGCTTGAAGGAGAGGCCCGGCCCGACGACTATTCCGTCGAGCTGGTGGAACTCCACGTTGTGCTTGGCGTCTATGTGCTCCGGTCTGAACACCCTGCCTACGGCGAAGACCTTGTAGGTCCCCTCGCCCCTCTCGGCCAGCGCCCTTATGGTCGTCGCCGTGGTCTGGCTCCTCAGCACCAGGCCGAGGGCCTTCTCGCGGCTCCACCGGTAGCCCCAGCCCGCCTCGTGCTCCCTCCCCACCCTCTCCATGAGCTCGGGGGGAGGCGGCTCCGGCGGCTCTCCAGTCCACTCCACGAAGAACGTGTCGTGGACCTCCCTGGCGGGGTGGTCCTGCGCTTGGAAGAGCGCGTCGAAATTCCAGAACTCGTACTCCAGGATAGGCCCCCTAACCTCCTCGAAGCCCAGCCCGACCATGACCTCCCGGACGTACTCCAGAAACTCCTGGAAGAAATGGGGAACGGGGGCCGGGGCCGGAGGCACCTCTATCGTGGCGTCTATGGGCTTGAGGACCGCCTCCCTCCAGGCGCCGGTCCTCAGGTCGTCCGACGTCAGCGCCGTCTTCATCTGGGCCACCCGCAGCGACGACAGATCGGCGGACGTCTCCACGTATATCTCGACCCTAGACGACCTCCTCACCAGCCTCCTCCTCTGGAACTCCTGGAGCGCCTCCCGCGGCACCTCCCCGCCCGCGGCGAGGGCCTCGAGGAGCCTCTGCCTCTCCTCGACTGCCTTGAGCGCCCTCTCGAGGTCCTCCCTAGAGGCCTCGATCCTCCCGCCGCGCGGGCGGAGGCCGTATCTCGCCAGATTAGCCAGAACTATCCTCCCCTCCGGCGTGTCGGGCACCTCCACGACGCATACATCCCCGCACTTGGCGGACCTAAGGGCGGCCAGCTCCGGCAGCCCCTCCCTCGCGTATTTGGCGCCCTCCTCGGTGAGCTCGTAGACCTCGACCTCCCGCCGCTCCACCTGGAGGAGCCCCCGGGCCCTTAGGGACTCCACGTACCTCATGAGGTCCTCGGGCCTCGTCCCCAGCCCGGCTGCGACCTCCCTGAGGCTCCTCCGCCTACTCGCCGACTTGAGTATCTCGTACTCCAGAGGCGAGACCAAGGCCACGGCTAAAATCCGCTCAGTTAATAAGAATTGGGGCTAGCGCCCGGGCAAAACCTCTATCTCCTCTTCGCTTTCCACAACCTCCTCGGCCTGCCTGGCCGCGGGCTTCAAGGACTCCTTGTAGAGAAGCTCCCTGATGGCGGCCCTTATGGCCTCGCTTCTGTTTGGGTATATACCCTTCCTGACCAGTTCGTCCAGCTCCTCCAGCATTCGCTTCGGGACGTGAACAGAGATCAGCGACATCTTCTCCTGCCCCTTATTTCTAGGCATGACCTTTAGAAGAGACCCGCTTAAATTAGTCTCTCAGATATTACGCGTGTATTCCGGCGGCTAGAGGGCGACGGACTCGAAGATATGCTTGCGGTAGTACTTCGCCGATATCTCGGGCCTGGCGTTCGTCAGCTCGTCCTCCGGCAGTATCGACATGACGTCCCACCCTATGTCGAGGGTCTCCTCGAAGGTGCGCCTCTCGTAGACTCCCTGCTTGACGAACTTCTGCTCGAAGGCGTCGGCGAAGCGGAGGTAGCGCCTCTCGCGCCAGCCCAGATTGCGCTCTCCCACGAGGGTCGCCAGGCTCCTCAGCTCCAGCGCGCGGCTGTAGGCCGCTATGAGCGTGTTGGCCACGTCCTTGTGGTCCTCTCTGGTCTTCCCCTCGCCGATGGCGTCCTTGGCGAGGCGCGAGAGCGACATTATTATGTCGAACGGCGGATAGATGCCCTTGCCCCACATGGAGCGGCTGAGCACCAGCTGGCCCTCGGTTATGTACCCCGAGAGGTCCGGTATGGGGTGGGTTATGTCGTCGTGGGGCATCGTGAGTATGGGGAATTGGGTGACCGAGCCCTTGCGCCCCCTGGCCCTCCCCGCCCTCTCGTATATAGTCGCCAGGTCCGTATACATATAGCCCGGGTAGCCGCGTCTGCCGGGGAGCTCGCCCTTGCCCGACGAGAGCTCGCGGAGGCCCTCGGCGTAGTTCGTCATGTCCGTGATCACGACGAGGACGTGGTAGCCGAGGTCCCAGGCCAGATGCTCGGCTATGGTGAGGCCGACGCGCGGCGCCAGTATGCGCTCCGCCACGGGGTCCGACGCCAGGTTTATGACGGCGACCGCCCTCCTGAGGGCGCCGGTCCTCCTGAACTCCTCCATGAAGTACATGGCCTCCTCGCTCCTGATCCCTATGCCCACGAAGACCACGGCGAAGCCCTCCTCGCTCCCTCTCACGGTCGACTGCCTCACCACCTGCGCCGCCATGACGTTGTGGGGGAGGCCGGTGCCGGAGAAGATGGGCAGCTTCTGGCCTCTGACCAGGGTGTAGAGCCCGTCTATGGCCGAGATGCCGGTCTCTATGGGCTCCTCGGGGTACTCGCGGGCGTAGGGGTTGAGGGGCTCCCCGTTTATGTCCCTGAAGTCCCGCGGCGGGGGCAGGGGCATGTGGTCGCGCGGCTGGCCCTTGCCGTCCAGGATGCGGCCGATGAGGTCCTCGCTGACGCCCAGCCTGTAGGTCTTGCCGTAAAACCTCACGGTCGACCCCTTGGCCGGAAGGCCGAGGGTCGGGCCGAGGACCTGCGCCACGGCGTAGTCGGTCGCCACCTCTATGACTTGGACCCTCCGGGGCTCTCCGTCCGGCCCCACCACCTCGCCCAGCTCGCCGTAGGCCACGCCCCTGGTCCGCTCTATGACGAGCAGCGGACCCTTGACCTCCCTTACCGTTGAATAGCTGACTACGGGGGATATCTGCATGGACCCATAGAAAGAGCTCTTTATATGTGTTGGCTACAGCGTGAACTCCACCATGCCGCTCGTGGCGCCTTCGGCCAGCACGTCGTCCTCCAGCTCTATGAAGTAGCTGACGGACGCCGTGTAGACGTAGTTGTTGCCCTCCTCCCCCGCGGGCCTCTTGGGTATCCTCGCCTGCATGACGGCTCTGCCCTTAGTCTGCCCCGCCTTGAGGAGCGGGACCTCCAGGCCCGCCTTAACCTCGTCGCCGGAGGAGTCCGCGCTCCACCTCTTCTCGCCGAGCTCGAGGCCGTAGTCCGAGGCGTACATCTGCATCAGCTTGTTGAAGTTGCTGCCCGACTCGTCGAGGACCAGGCTGAGCCCGCTCTCCCTCGGCCATCGCTCAAGCCTCCTCAGCCTCGCCTGCTCGTCGGCGGTCTTAGATATCCTTATGGGCACCTCGACCGACCTCTCGTAGACTCTATACATGGCCCCGGCAGAGCCATCGGTATATAACCGTTGTCTCGCCGTGGCGCAGAAGGGAGAAACCTTATAAGCGTAGCGCCCCCTTAGGCAGTGACCCTGGATAGGTACATATCTGCGGTGAGGGCGGTCGTCGCTAAGGAGATGGTCAGAAGGGGCTTCTCGGTCAACGAGGCGGCGAGGCTTCTGGGCGTCACCGCGGCGGCCGTCTCGCTCTACGCGAGCGGCAAGAGGGGCGGCGAGCTGGCCGCCAAGGTGGAGTCCGACGAGCGGATCATGTCCATAATAAGGTCCTACGTCGACGCTATCGCCGAGGGCGGAAGGTCGGGGGTCCTCGACCTCACCGATCTCGCCCAGGCGGTGAAGAACGCCTTCGAGGCGCCGAGCCGCGCCAAGGCCGACGTGACTCTGCTCATCATGGAGCGCATAAAGCTGGAGCAGGAGACCGCCGTCAGGAGCATGGCGCTTGCCTATAGATCTGCGAACCCGCTCGCCAGGTCGCTCTTCATGCAGATAGCCATGGACAGCATGCGCCACGCCGAGATACTCACCACCATTCTGGACTACCTCGCCGGCAGGATTAAGGCCGACGAGATAGCGCTGACCGAGGAGGAGCTGAGGGCCGTCTCGGAGGAGGAGAGGGGGATGCGGGAGAGCCTGGCGGCGCTTTCCGGAGCGGAGGACCCCCTCGTGAGGGCCCTCATAAAGTCGATAGAGTTCGACGAGCTGAAGCACTACGAGCTGGTGAAGGCGTTGATAGCCGTGAAGCCGAAAAGGCCTAGGTCCTCTTGAACCTCCTGTATATCGGCATGTTCATGAGCGCCACGTGGGTCCTGCCTGAGTAGAACTCCGTCGAGACGCCCCTCTCGGCGAGGATTCTGTCGACCTCCTCCGCGCCCAGGCCCCTCGGGTCCGCCGAGTCGCTCGCCGCGATGAAGTTGACGGCGTATCCGAAGGAGGGGATCCACACGGTGTACTCGACGACTATGCGGAAGTTCGCAGACACGTTCCTCAACACGGCGTTATACTCCTCCTCGAAGAAGAAGCTACTGCCCGCCTGGGTCGCCAAGACGCCGCCTTGGGCCAGGAGGCCCTTGACCTTCCCGAGGAACTGCGCCGAGTAGAGCCCCTGCGCTATCTCGGGCCCGTAGGGGTCCGTGAGGTCCATCACCACCACGTCGAACTTCTCCCCGCGCGCCGCGGCCTCCTCGACGTATTTTGCCCCGTCCATTATCAACACCTTGGCCCTCGGGTCCCTGAAGGCGCCCCGATGCATGGCCGGCAGATACTCCTTGGCCGCGTCGACGACCTCCCCGTCTATATCCACCATGACCGCCTCCGCCACCGTCCTGTGCTTCAGAACCTCCCTCAACGTGGCCCCCTCGCCGCCGCCCAGTATGAGGACCCGCCTAGGCGACGGGTGGGCCGCCATGGCTGGATGCACCAGGGACTCGTGGTAGTAGGGCTCGTCGGCGTAGGTGGACTGGATAAAGCCGTCTAGCACCAGGGCCCTGCCGAAATCCACCGTGTCTATTATGGCGAGCTCCTGGTACTTGGTTCGCCTCATGTACCTAATGCCCTCTATCTGCGTGGCCAGGGAGCTGTGCCAAGACACGGTCTCCACCCAGACGGGCCTCGCCGCCGACAGCAGCTCCTTCCCTCTCTGGGGGATCATGGACCCGCCTAGGCGAGGCTATATAAGGATTCCCTCAGCCCAGACGGGCCAAGGATGAGGGGAGGGCCTCATGGGGGACATCCGGGGCGCACCACTCTGGCGACGGCTTGTACCCGTCGGGGGTCCCCAGCACCGAGGAGCGCTTGCCCTAAAAACCGGCCCAGGACAAACCAGGACGAAATAATTTGAACATCGACACAGAACGAGGACGACAATGGGCCACACGACGGCCGCGGTCAAGATCTGCAACCCACAGGTCGGCACGAAATGCGTGGAAACCGAGCTGATCGTAGATACAGATAGCACGTACACGTGGATAAAGAGGGAGAGGCTTGAGGCAATCGGCGTAAAGCCCAGCAAGGCCCGGAAATTCAGGACAATGGAGGGCAAGACCATAGAGAGGGAGGTAGGCGAGGCGGTGATCGAGTGCCTAGGGGAGAGGGCGATGGGCATCGTCGTATTTGCGGAGAGGGACGACGTGGAGGTGATGGGCGTGGTCGCGCTTGAGTCGTTAGCGCTCGAGGTGGACCCTGTGACGCAGCAATTAAAGAAGGCGGAATCGCTGCTGGCGTTAACTGCCATGAATTAAATACCAGCTGTATGCATTTAGCGCTGTATAAAATAGCTAATGCAGTAAAAATATATAGATGCAATCTAAAACAGAGGGTATGTCTTATAGGGACTTAAACGAGATGTAAATCGATGTTGAGCTAAGCATTTCGAGCGCCCACAACCAAGAGGCGACAATAGGCCGCGCCGCGGCTCGACCTCCTCAAGTGGTTTTAGGCAACAAGCCTCCCCTCTCCATACGCGCTCCTCCCACGCCCTTGAGCCCCTCCTTCGGCGCGCATCGCCTCTCTCGCGGCATCCCCTTGCCCCCAGTACCCGCCCCCGTTTGTTTCGCGGCCATCGGGTTAGCCGCCTGTGATCGCCTCCAGTTCCTTCAGGATCGCGGGAGGCGCCTCCGCGAGGCGGGGCGCCTCTCTCGAAGTCGGCTAGCAACCCCTCAGCCCAGATGGGCCTTTATGAACTTCGCCGCCTCGCCGTATATCTTGGGCCTGGCGGCCGGCGAGAAGACGTGGCCCTCGCCGTCGAGCCTTATGTAGTCGACGCGGCGGCCGAGCTCCCTCAGCTTGGCCACCAGCTGGTCGGCCTCGGAGACGGGCACCCTTATGTCGTTCGCGCCGTGTACGACCAGCAGAGGCGCCGCTATCCTGTCGGCGTAGGTTATCGGGCTGAGCTTGGCCAGGAGCTCCCTGTCCTCAAGCCTGCCGTACTCCGCCTCCCTGTGCCGCCTCCTCCAGGGCGCGGTCCGCTCGAGGAATGTGGCCAGGTTCACTATGCCCGCCATCTCGACGCCGCAGGCCCAGAGCTCCGGGTAGAGCGCGAGCGACATGAGCGCGAGATACCCGCCGTAGCTTCCGCCCAACACGCAGGGCCTCCCGGCGATAAGCCCCTGGCCGGCCAGCCAGCCGACGGCCTCCGCCACGTCTCTAACCGCGTCCAGCCTCCTCCCGCCGTCGTCCAGCCTCACATAGGTCTTGCCGTAGCCCGTGGACCCTCTGAAGTTGGGCGCCACGACCATGTAGCCGAGCCTGGCCAGGAGCTGGGTCAACGGCTCGAAGTACGGCCTCGCCTGGCTCTCGGGCCCTCCGTGGAGCAGGAAGACCGCCCTATATGGAGGCGCGGCCTGCGGCCTATAAAGCAGAAGCGGCACGTCGAGGCCGTCGCTGGCCTTGAACCTAACCGCGTCGGGCGCCGCGTTCCTCGACACGTCGACGCCGTATTTCGGCGAGTCCGTGAGCGCCCTGACCTCGCCCGCGTAGACGAACACCTCGTGGCCGACCCGCGGCCCCGAGAGGGAGAAGACCAGCTTCCCGAAGCGCCAGCTCAGGTAGGTGATCACGCCGGGCGGGATCGACACCTTGTGGGTCAGCCCGGTGGGGATGTGCATGACGTATAGGCCCGAGTAGCCGTCCTCGTTGGCCGCGTAGGCCATGTAGCTCCCCCACACGTCGAACAGATCTATCTCTCTGTCCAGCTGCACCCACGGCTTCGCCTCGCCCGTCCTCAGATCCATCACCGCGATCCCTCTGTACTCGGACCACCTGTCGGTCAGATAGGCGATTCTGCCGCCGCCGAGGCATCTCGGCGACGCGTTGACCTCCTCCCCCGAGTGTTTGGTCAAGTTCTTGACCTCCCCGCCGGAGGCCAGATAGATATCGCCGTCTCTGCTGGACTCGTCGTGCTCCACCAAGACCCCCTCGTCGCACCAATCCGCCGCCACGTTTATCCCCTGGAGGTCGGCGACCTTCCGGACCCCGCCGCCCTCGGATATATAGAGGGAGAAGTCCTCCGGCCTCTCGGCCGTAGACGTGTAGGCCAGCCTCGCGCCGTCGGGGCTCCAGACGCCCAAGCTGTTGAAGCCCTCGACGGCCACCTCCCTCACCTCGTCGCCCTCGGCCACGTAGATCCTCCACCGCTCGTCTCCCCCCACATCGGCGGCGAAGGCGACAGCGCCCCTCGGGGAGACGACGTAGCTCCCCACCCTCCCGTCCCAGGGGAGGTAGACGTCGTGCCGCCTCCCGTCGAAGCGCCATATCTGGTACTGCCCCGTCGAGTCCGAGAGGTAGAGGATAGATCCGTCGGGCCCCGCCGACGGGGCCACGGCGCTTTTCACCGACAGGAGCCTAGCTGCCAGCAGATCCATGGGGGCTGGTGCAGACGGATAATAAAGTTTGAGTGGCCCGCCGCGGCGGTAAAACATTTAAAGGGGGCCTGTCGAGGGGTGGCATGTCCATCAGAGGCGCCAAGCTGTACGGGCCCTCTCCGCCGAGCGACACCATGACCAACTGGACGTTGGCCCCCCTGGAGCGCGGCGTCGAGTTCGTCTGCCCCAACTGCGGCCGCACGTCCATAATCAGGAACTACAAGGCGAGGAAGCTGGGCATATCCTACAAGTGCCCTGCCTGCGGCTTCGAGGGCCCCTGATCTCCTCCAGCCCGAGGCCCGTCCGGCCTGCATACGGCCGCCATACGCCGAGTCCTACAGCGGCAACCCAGCCGCATCCTCAGAGGCGCGTAGAGGCGCCTTGAGAGGGGCCATTAGGCGTGGAGCGCGAACGTTGAGCGCACTGCGGGAATGTGCCTAAGGTCGGGCGGGGGGCGGAGCTCGACCCATCCGCGCCCCGGGCATCTCCGTTGCCAAAGGGCCCTGCAGATGTAGGGGCGCCTCGTGCGATCCGGCCGGCATGCCGCCGGGGCGCTCGACGCCGCCGTCTTACGCCTCAAGCGGGCCGGCCGGGATGCGGCTTCGGCTGTGGGCATGGGGCGGTTTGGCGTGGGCCTGTCTCGACCGCCTCGGGACGCCGCTCGCGGCGGGAGCCAAGGCGTCCGCCGCGGTGCTTAAGGTTTTTTAAAATTGTCCAGATCGTATTGTGGCGAGGTTCTAAAGAGGGCGTTGAGGGAGCTTATTGAGAGAGCCGTCCTTCTTCAGGGACCTGGTGCTGGAGGCGCTGGTCTGACGGTGGGGCCGCCGAGGCCCTTCTGAAGTTGCTTACTAAACACCCGGAGGCGAGGCTGAGGCTCGCGCAGGCGGTTGGCCGGGGCGGTCGCCATACCACTCAACGTAGCAACCAAGGAGGACCTTAAGCAGTATGCCGTCAAGGAGGACATAAAGCGTATCGAGGACAGGTTGGCCGCCAAGGAGCAGTCTGAGGCCGTAGCCATCAGCGTTGAGGAGAGCGGGCGCGACGTGGTCCAGTACCTCTTAGAGCAGAGGGGCCGTAGATGCGCGGCTGAGAGGCTGCGCCTCGACGCGGCGGGCCAGAGTTGCGGAGGGCCTCTGTGGACGAGTTGTTTCCACGGCGGTGGCCCATCTATTTGCACCTAGAGGCTCTCTGACGATCTGCCGTGGTTATAAGCGTCCTTGAGTCGTCGAGCTCCGCCGGCCGGGCGCGGCGGCCGTGTGGCCGGCGTCGGCCTCCCGCGGGGGACGTCGGCCGGATGCGCTGTTAGTAGGGCTTATATACGACTAGCTGTATGTAGTTGTGGCCGTGGTTAGGGTTACGCGGAATTACCGGATAACGATTCCGGCCGAGGTGAGGAGGAGGCTTGGGATCGAGGTGGGGGATCGGGTGTTGGTGGAGGTGGAGGGCGACAGGATCGTCATAAGGAAGGCGGCCGGGGGCCTGCCGAGGATCCGGCTGGGGCTGAGGCTGACCCCCGAGGAGATAGATAAACTCGTGGAGGAAGGTGCGGCGAGAGGCGGTAGTTGATACGAACGCCATAATTTACTACGTGGGGGAGGGCTCGCCCCTGCATTGGGGGGGTGGGGGTTTGTTTGA
>Ga0080004_1121715_pt1 | contig 29653 bp, 35 predicted proteins | sample WasSprMetagenome_FD_69207 | JGI IMG/M metagenome (GOLD analysis project Ga0080004, IMG submission 69207) | Sulfidic aquatic microbial communities from Washburn Spring, Yellowstone National Park, USA - WS (SPADES assembly) (version 2) | ecosystem: Environmental > Aquatic > Thermal springs > Hot... | reverse complement strand
GTATTTTCGCAAGCTTGGATATCATAGAGAACAGGGAATTTTCTATATGCAGAAGGAACTTTAGCTATGGGGCCGGCGGGATTTGAACCCGCGACCACCAGCGCCAAAAGGAATAGCGGAGCCTCAGCTTCCGATTTGAGAATGGAGAATATGGAGAATGTCTTAGAATCTTTCGAGGATTACCTAATTCTTGAAAGGGGTCTATTTGAGGGGACTGCTAGAGATTATGTGAGAACAATTAAATATGTTTTGAAACATACATCTTTAAATCAAGATGGGATAAGGTCCTTCTTGAGGTCTGTGAAGGAAACAAAAAGCCCCTCCAGATATTCAAACATCCTTAAGGCCCTAAGGCATTTCTCAAGGTTTATTAAAAAACCTGAATTAGCATCAAACTATGCTTTTCCCCATCCCCCTCCAAAGCCAAAGGAGATCTTCGATAAAGAGGATTTAAGGAGATTTTATGAGGCAATAACAAGCATTAAAATGAAAGCATTCTTTCTTGTGGCTGCCTCAAGCGGTTTGAGAAAGGGGGAATTGCTTAGCTTGAAAATGAGCGATGTCGATTTTAAGAGGAGGATGCTGAAACCAAACTGCCATCAGGGCTCCTCAAAGAAGTCATGGGTCTCATTCTTCAATGAAGAAGCTGATGAAATATTGAAGCTTTACCTAAAGGAGGAGAAAAGAGGACCTAAATCAGATAAACTTTTTCCCTTTAACACCTACCTATTTAAGAAGGAATGGAAAGCTGCTCAAGAAAGATCTGGAATAAAATTAAGAGTAAAGGACTTGAGGGATTGGTTCTGTCAAGAAATGGGAAAATTGGGAGTTCCTGATAGATACGTTGATGCCTTCTGCGGAAGAGTTCCAAGGAGCATTTTGGCAAGGCACTACACAGATTTCAGCCCAGAAAAGCTAAAGGAAATATACGATAAGGCGAACATTAAAGTTCTAAGTTAAGGACGCTAATCTTAATCTTTAAATTGCACTCCAAAGCTAAAATTCTTCATGTATTTTAGTGTGTCTATGGGAGGTAACTTTAATTGTCCTATCAGCTGGGTTATTTTCACATACGCAAATGCAAGATTTTGATATGGCTTCCCGCTTATTGGAAACGGTTTCGAATCTTTAGTGGTGTTAAGGCTATTTTTCTCTGTTTATAATAAAGATAAGGTTATGGATTCATACTTTCTAAGTTTTGTATCAAAAATTCCAACTTTAGGTCCTTCATCAAGGGTAAAATAACGATGAGCTGCACCTGGATTTATCAAAAGAGTATTGCCGAATTTTAGTTCTTCGAACTTATGAAAATGACCGGCAAATACTACATCATATTTTCCACTTTTTGCTAGAGCCTCTGAAATTTCCCTAAACTCTCCATGGTAAAGAGCGATTTTTAAGTGTTCTATTTCAATTTCAGCAAACCCTCCTTTGATTTCTCCTTCAATCTCCTTGAATGCTTCTATAAGTTTTTCTCTGTATCCGTCATTGTTTCCAAAAATACCAATTACTTTTAATCCTTTTAATAGTCTAACTATTGGTGGAGAAACATAATCTCCTAGATGAAAAACTAGACTTACCCCCCTTTCCTTGAAAATTTCAACAGCTTTCTTTACTGTCGCTACATCATCGTGAGTATCTGAAATGATGCCAATTTTCATATTATTCTCACCCCTTCTGTTAAAAGATTAATTAAACCTTTTGTCCATTTAATTACTTCTTCTTTTGCCTCCTTCTCATCTTTTCCCTTTAATGTTCTATTGTACTCCTCCCAGAAATATTTTTCAAACGATGCTGTAATATTACCTCCCCAGAAGATCACTAATCTATCTGTGATTCCAAAGGGTCGGCTTCGATAATATAAAGCTGTAGCATGTCCCGGTATTATTTCTAACATGAAATTAACTCGTTGCTTACTGAAGACAATTTGATAGTTAGGTAATTGGAGTATTTCTAGGAACTTATTTAATCTATTCATCACATAGGAATATCCGTAAGTTCCTAACCAGTACCTTATTGTTTGCTCTGTTGCTATTTTATCAAGGATCATAATCTGAAGTAAACGGCCTTCCTTGAGTAATTCATGTCTTCTAATGAGTCTATAGCTATCGAGGTTTGAATAAGATGAAGGTTCGGTACTTCCATACTCTTTTCGCCTTACCTCAAGAGTTTCTGGTAGGTCTGCTGTGTAGGGAAGGATATCTCTAATATCCAGAAATGTTCCCCCCTCCCTTAACAGATCTTTTTCCATCTCAAAAAAGCCATGAAGAACGTCGCTATCAGAGTATGTAGAGATAATAGGCTGGCTCATAGCCTTACTCAATTCATTGAAAACAAATATCTTTGTTTTATACTCATTATGGATAAACAGAGAGATATTAAAGCTTAAACTATCCACATCACAAGAGTATTTTTTTGTTTTCGAATCCATTGATATTAAATTTCTACGGTATAGGTTATTGAGGACAAAATAGATCTTATTGCCTATTTTTAGATTGTATCCTCTCTCATATAATTCTCTTAGTTGCCTAGCTGTAAGCCCCTCTTTTTGGTGAGATAACAAAATCTGTAAAACCCTTTTCTCTTCTAACGACAAAGGAATAAGACTCAAAAGTTTTTCAATATCCTTATGAGCTTTCAAATATCTCACCTCTAGTTAGTCTTAATGGACAATATTCTTCACCGCACATTGAACAAGGGAAGGATCTACACCCCGAGATGAATTCACTGTCCTCTTTCTCATACTCCTCTCCTCTTAGTAGAGCGATTATGTGTCTAGCTATATTAGCACTTCTGATGCCTTCTATAATGTCTTGTTCTCTTGGTAAACCTAGATGTTCCATAGGTGTGATAACTGAACACCAGTCAACATAGTCCGATACACAGACCATTCCTATCGCGGCTACGATATGATCCATCCCTATACCTGTATCTGTTAGAATAGGACCAAGGGCACCGATTGGTGCATCTATTTCTTTTCGCAGAATTCTATATTTCTCAATATCAACTAGTCTTATATGACCGAGAACTTCCACCATAACTTGCACATGCTCTTCATGAGCTTTCTTTACAAGCTCTTTTTGAAGCTTAATCTCTTCTAAATGAAGTTCATCAAACGAATCTCTTAAACTTCCAGGTCTCAAACAAGTGCCGATGATCAAAGCAACCTCATTATTTCGTGCCATCTCTAAGAAATAATTATAGTTTTTAAAAAGGGGGTTTTCAACATTTTCCTTGAGCATATACTCTGCCAATATCCCACCAGAACGAGAAACTATGGGTCTCTTCTTAAAGTTTATCTTTTTAAGAAGATTCCTTGTTAGCGTAGGATGAATTTCTACAAAACTAGACTTTTGATTTACAATAAATTCAAAGGATTTAAAGAAATCTTCTTCGGTATAGACCTTACTCCTCCCTTCTTTTAACGCAAAGTTTTCAACATAGTAAACAACTAGACCTCCATAAGGTAGCTTGGTAAATTTAGATAATTCTTCATAGAATTCTATGCACTCTTTTCTTCCTATGCTATTATCGGTGATCATATCCACTCCCATCCTTTCTCCCACTATGGCCTTTCTCAGTTCTTCTTCAATATTTGAAGCAACAGGAGATAGACCAATGCTAAGATTAAGTTTAATTTTTCCATCTCCAACTAATGTTTTTCTTCCACTATTTTTGTTAATTAAAGTCACTTCTCTACTCATATCTCGCTTCCCTCCTGTAAGGATAGCAGGAGGATGTATATAAACGTTCGTATCCTTTATATCATCTTAAGCCTCAAGTGATAAAGTTACCTTTTTAAATTTCTATTACATTCCCTTGAATAGATAAACAGGTAATGTTACAGCTTTCATATTTTTACTTCCATTTCAAACCTAAGGTAATTGCCAGGACATTGTCCATGATTCCAAAACATTATGGAAGTTGTCCCAGCAAAATTTTCGTTAAACGTTTTAGAGTGTTCCTTTGAGGAAGTTTAGAGATTTATCTTTTTTCAAATTCTGTTTCCTAGAATGCCTCTTTTTGCGTACCTACTCAACCCCGGCTAATTCTCTTCTTCTCGCCCAAATCCTTTTACTTACCTCGCTTCTAGAAAGTAATTCCACCTTAGCGAATACCTTAAATGTTTTGTTTTTACAACTGATCCCTTCGTGTTTAAAACAAAACGATGAGAGTTCATAGTTTTCCGCATTTTTATTGATAACCTTTAAGGATTCTAAAAAAGGAAGGTTATATTCAATTTCTAAAGTGTTCCCTTTAACCACTATTTTCTCTATCAACCTCTGAATTATCTCGTATTTGACCTGGTGGGAGGCATTTTCTAGGCTATCTTTCAACCTTCGATAAAGCTCCTTTAGAGAGGCTACCCTTTTCTCCTTTTCCTCTTCGCTGAGCAACGTTTGGCCTAGAAGCTCTCTCTTCTCAAGCAATTTGGATTCTTCCCTCTTACACTCCTCCCATTGCTTCTTGTAGATTTCCAAATCTATTATTCCCTCTGAATAGAGCTCAGCTAGCCTCTTCTCCTTATTCTTCCAAAAAGCGATCCTCTTTTCTATCTCGTTAATCCTCTCTCGAATATCAGGACCTTTCCTCCGCTCCACGTAGTCTTTAAGATGGATAAAGATCTTTTCTGGATTTGAGAGGATTGATTTTAAGTTCTCCCAAACAACCGAAAGCCGAGATTCAGCGATGGCACGAGATTTGCATTTCACAGGAGACTGATTCCTGAATTTGTTTGGGCAAATATAGTAAATTGTCCCCTGATGTTTTGGATTATCGGGTCTCCTGAAAACAGAGCTATATCTTCTTCCATCAAAACCGCAAATGAGTTTGTGTTGAAAGAGGTAGATATTCTTAGTCCTCCTCTTCGAAAGCATTTTGTTCTTATTCAATTTTTCTTGGGCTTTCTCGAATAACTCCCTTGAAATTATTGCCGGAACTTTCACTAAAACCCAATCTTTCCTCGGCCTCAAATTCTCCTCTTTGTTAAGAGACCTGTTTGGCTTTTTGTACTTCCTCCAGTAATAAACGCCAGTGTAAATTTCCCTCTTTAACATCCTCCAGACTGTGAGAGGTTGCCACCAACCCTTTCCATTTTTCTTTTTCCTTCCAACTCGATCAAATTTCGTGGGGATTTTCATTTCGTTTAGCCTCTTTTGAATTTGGTAAACTGTTAATCCATCGTAAACAAGCCATTCAAAGACCATCTTAACTACTCTAGCCTCATCCTTGTTTATCTTCAATCTTTGGGTCTTTGGATCAAAATCATAGCCAAAAGGGGGCAATCCACTTCCGACCCATTTTCCTTCCTTAACTGCTTTTAAAGCCCCTTCATTCCTTGCCTCCAAATTCACCTCCCTCTGCCACTCTGCCATCGTCCCCAACAAATGGAGGCTGGCTCTTCCAGTGGGAGTTGAAGTATCAAATGGCTCTGTCACAGAAATCAACCCAATCCCCAATTCCCTTAACTCATGGGCTGTATTCACCAAAAGCCTGAGGTTCCTAAAGAGCCGATCCAACCTATAGACCACGATGACATTAAATTCCCTTTTCCTTGCATCCTCCAAGAGCCTTTGAAGGGCTGGCCTCTTGTCAGTTGCACCCGAATAACCGAGATCAGTGTATATGTGCTTTTCATCTATTTCATACCCATTGCTCTTAATAAACTCTAAAACCTTCTCCTTTTGAGTTTGAGGACTATAACCTTCCTTGGCTTGCTCTTCTGAGCTTAGCCTTATATAAACAGCAGCCCTTTTTCTTTTTGTTGATTCATTCTCCATCTTTATTTGCTGACTATATTATCATACTCTTTTGTATCGAGGGAATCAACAGTGAAATTTCTATCTTGCAATTCTCTGACTCTCATTTGACTTAAAGCTAACAAAATATCAAAGCATTCAAAGAGAAGTCTTCTTTTCTCATTTTCGGAAAGAGAAGATGGCTTTATTCTTAGTTTGAATTTTTCTTTTTTGATGCTATTTTTCATGGAATTTTCGCTTCAGGGGGCATTTGCAGTCTTCCATTCCTAAAATTGCAAATTTCCCCTAAAATTAGCCCTCTTCAGCCATATTTTGAAAGCTCCACAAGGTGTTCAATTATTTCCCTCTTCTCGTTTTTCGCATAGTCTTCTTTATCCACTAGGGAGTTAAAGTTGCGGATAATAGTCTTTCTGGAGAATTTTCTCCCACGTACAGCTTCAGCAAAGCAGGTATAATCAGACCAATATGGATTCTCGCTCTTTATTTTGTTGAAAACTCTTTTTAGCGACCTCATAATCTATCGTGAAATTATGATTTTCTTACTCCATTTTATATCGGGCAAATACGATTGTCAAGAGCAAAATAAAAAGAGCTGTACAGTCTTCTTTTGCTTTTTACTTTAACTTTTACCTTCTTCTACCTCTTTTAATATATTGAGAATTTGATTTTTGAGCTCAGGAAGTTTGTTTTTGATAGTTACCCAAACCAGTTCTAAATTCACGCCAAAGTATTCATGAATTAACTTATCCCTCATACCGGCAATTTCTCTCCATGGAACTTCGCGGTGCTTTGCCTTCAACTCCCTGCTCAAATTCTTCGTCGCCTCACCAATTATCTCAAGCCCTCTCAAGACGGCGTACTGTTTCTCTACATTCTTAAAGAATTCTTCTTTACTCAAGCCCTCTACAAATTTCTCTATGTTAGAAATAGCATCCAGGATGTGTTTCAAATATGCTTTATCTCTTCTCATAAATGACTCGCATTTCCTTTTTCACGTCTTCTATTATGTAGGGGCTTAAGCTGCTGAAAATTCCAAGATCGACCTTCCTTTTAAATACCTTTCTTAGCTCATTTTCTATCCTAACTAAATCCAAGAGGCTCTTTTGGCTGTTTTGCTCAAACTCGATGGCTATGTCTATGTCGCTCTTCCTGTTTTGCTCCCCTCTGACGAAAGAGCCAAAAATTGCCATAAACACTATGTCGTTCTTTCTGCAGATCTCAGCCAGCTTCTCCTCTAATCCTTCTCCCCTCAGCTCTTTGGGTAAATTTTGAATCTCAATTTTAACACTCATGCCTTATTGCTAGAGGACTCTCTAAATTTAAGCCTTTTCCTCATAAAGTTTTCCGAGACTTGGAATTCTTCGGCTAGTTCTGGGATTGAGTCTGGAGATTCTTGAACCCATTCCTCCTTCAATTTCTCGTTCAGTTTATCCTCTGGAATTAAAAGATAAGCTGCAAATACTTCAGCTTCTTTCTCCTGTCTTCTCTGCTTCCAGTAGTTGAACCTGTCATCTCTTTCATCTAGAAAATAGTTCACCTTTGTGTTTCTGTGGAACAGGTGGTGAGCTAGTCCGTGGGCGATCAAATGTCTCTTCTTATAGGGATGCAAATTCGGATCTATCACAATAACTCCCTCATCCTTTATGTAAACCTCCTTGATTATCTTTCCTAAGGGGATTTCTATAACTTCTGCTCCCAATTTGGAAGCCAAAAGCTCAAGGTCATCTATCCCATACTTTTCCCTTATCTCATTTGCTTTCTCAATTATGTGCTTCATGTTTTCTTTTTCCTCATTCTTCTCTCTTTAACCTTTAAGTAGGCATTGATTATAGCCCTCTTATCGCTTTCAGGTAAGCTCGGAATATCCTTGAATAAGCTAAGAAGCTCAGGCTCTTTTATTCCCAAAGCCTCAAGCCTAGATTCCAAAAGCATGTCCTCAAGCACTTTAAAGGGAACATCCAAAGCTTTAGCAATCTTCTTCAATTTTTCCTTTGATGGGATGAAATGCCCACTCTCAACATCTGAAATATAGCTATTAGTCTTGTAGCCAAGCCTTTCAGCCAACTTCTGTTGAGTTAATCCCTTCTCTATTCTCAGTTGTCTCAATTTTTGGCCAAAATTCATATCGCCTATAGATGATATTAGCAAGAGCAAAAAATTTTGTCAAGTTTGAAATTTCTGATTTAAACTTCAAATTCCTAGTGGGAAAAGTTTTCCATATCTCTGATGCTCCTTCTCGGGTTTCTTAAACCTCCAAAATGGTTTTATAAATCAGCATCTGTGATCAAGTGACATGGGTATTTGCCACGGAAAGGTGGGATTTTGAAAGGGGATAAGGCCATTGAATGGAGGATATTGCAGTTCCTCTTGGAGAGGGGAGCATTTGATGAGGAGCATGCTGTGAGCAGGAAGGAGATAAGGGAGAGGTTTAAAATGAGGGACAGCGCTCTCTCCCAGAAGATGAGGAAGATGATATACTACAAGTGGGTTGTGGGTCATCCTGAGAGGTACAACAGATGCTACTGGCTTGGTGAAAGGGCATTTGATTTTTTAAAAGACTATAGGGACTTCATCAACCACCCATACAAGGACTTTTTGTACTAATTCGATGAAAGGGCTTACTCAAATGGACCTCTCGTGCTAGAAGCTGCCTGTCCTCTTCACTCCACTTGCACCCTTTTGATCACGCTTAAAGTTTATTGTCGTGATCCTCCTTGACTGTCGCATTACGCTCTTAAAGCGACAAAAGAGAATTCTCTCAATATCTCCAAAATTGACTTATAACATTGCTTTGATATTGTCCATAAAAAGGAAAAAAAGGAGTTATATCCTCACCACCTCGAATACCTCCTCCCAATCCACGCCTTTGTCCCCATTTATATCAACCCACTTTATTATTGCATATGAGTAAAATGATGGCTTCCTGGACAGCCAGAGCAGGGCTGCCTCAGTCCCATATCTGTGTGTTCCCATAACATACATTGCCCATCCCTTCATTAAAACAATGGCATAGTCTGAATGTCCCCACTCGCTCCTATAGACAGTCCCATTTACATCCATATAGTCCCTTCCAAACTTTATCCCTGACCTCTCAGCTATAACAGCGCTGTTTGGGTTCACAAAAGGCCCTCCTACAATTACGTAGGGGTAGAAATCAACATACTTTGGATATGGCTCAAACCTTGCTGATGGGAAGTAGAGCTCAACTAGATGCCTGTCCACACCATAGGCATCGAAGAATGGGGATCCCATAACTATGGAAAGGCTTTTCGAAAGGGTTGGGACAACAGCTGCTGATGGTTTCGGAACTTGTATAGGAATCCCTGGACCTCCTGCATCAACTATCACTCCATTTGCAATTCCATCATCATCTCCCTTCCCTCCATCGGTTAGCTGGATGATTATGATGTTGTCGCCATCGTTGCTCCTTATCGGTATTTGGTACCATCCCTTATGGGTCTGATATTTCCAGTACTGTGCATTAACCGGTATATTCGACGGAAGGAAGATCGTCACATTTACTGTTTGCCCAACAGCCAATCCAGTTATGTTAAAGGAGAAGAAACCATGGGGAAATGAAAGTGCTGGTTTACCCTCCGCCGGTAACTTCGACTCATTTATAGCAGTGAGGTCTTCTATGGTTCCAGCATCCGAGATAAAGGATACGTTGCCCGTGCCAGTGGAAGATCGAACCATTGCTTCGACAGGGATTGGTTTTTCAACATGGATTGTCAGCCAAGTAATCATAGCAACATCAACTATTGAATCGTGCACCTCCCCCTTCGTTATACTTCCCGTATAACTGTACTTGGACACCGTAGTATTTCCAACTCCTCCGGTGACGTTAAGAGTATAGCTTCCGTTTCCCGTCCCTACCAGGACAATCCTATAATTACCGCTTTCCAGCTCTGGAACTTTGATGCTCTGAAATTCATCGTATATGTAGGTTGCGTTCGGTATCTGTATTTCCATTTTGCCCGTCTCATAGTTCCTCCCAACATGTCTCCCAAGGGGATCGTAAACATGAAGGTCGGCATTTGAACGGAGTATGATGGTTAGCCAAGATAGACTTTTAATCTCTGCAGGAATCTGTCGAACTTGTAAGGATAAAATAGCATAGGAAGTGGCTAAATCTGGAATGTCTTCCCATCCATGTGCAGCTGGCGTATTAACCCAATGTCCGTCATTATTCTGAAGATCTATTAATTTAGTGGAGAGAGCAGCATACCAATCGACTTCGCCCAATTTTTGGAGGAAGCACATGGTCAAAGCTTTAGCAAAAGTTAGATAGTAATAGTAGAGGAAGCAGTGGGGTTGGTCGTATGGATGGCCTGGATTATCATCAAAGCTGCCATCTTCATTTTTAGCTAGCCATTTCAGGGCATCTTGGATTCTCCCATCATTTACGTCAACACCGCAAAGCCTTAAACTCCAGATGCCAGCAGCAGTCATGCTTCCATAGGATTTTGTCCCTCCTGCTAAGCTCCAGCCTCTTGGATGATAAATAAAACCACCGTCATTGTAAGATGGCTGTGTAGTATCGTGAGCCCATGGTTGATCGTTGGAAGCTGGCCTATTTTGGCAACGGGAAATGAATTTTATGGCTTTAAAGACCCATCCATTGGGATCGTTCGGATCGGGCTTCTTTAAACCCAGTTCAGTGTAAGCAGCATCGAGAGCCATTAAGGCAAATTGAGTATTTGAAAGGTCCCCATCATGCGAGCTTATTCCATAGCGCCATCCTCCATAACAGGGATCATCCGGGGGTGTTCCATCCTCTTCATCAGACTGGGCTTTTATGAGCCAATCCTTGGCAGCGCTTATTTCATCGTGGTAGTCAGGGTTATGGGTGGCAACTAAGGCCCACACTGCAGTGGATGTCTCATACGTTCCCCAGCCAAAAGAGCCATCGGGATTTTGATGCGCTAGGATGTATTGGATAGCTTTTTTAACGGTAGGATATGTCTCATCATAGCCAGCATTTAAGAATGCCAAGGTTGCAAGCGAGGTTATCCCTACACTGCCGCTCCAAGAGCCATCTTCTGGATTTTGATGTTCTTCAAGCCAGCTAAGTCCTATTTTAATAGCCCAAGCTATATAAACATCGGCACGCTCACATCCTAAATGCCAGAATCCTACTCCTCTCAATCTTTGTTCAAGGGCAAAATCAAATTTCAGACTTAAAGAGCGGACGTCATCAAACCAGCACTGGTGCCATTCATTATCTTTTTTGTATTTATACCAATTAGTTTTTGTTTCATCGCTCCAATAGCTTTTGTAAATTTTAGCTTCTTCTATAGCCACAGATATGCATAATTCTCTGTAGGGTTTTCTATCCTTAAGTTTTGGATGCTCAAGTGTTCTCTCCATCGGTTCTTCCTCTACAATCCAATCACGGAAGTAAAGAGGGAGTCCTAGTATAAATTTTCTTGAATCAGCTTGGCTTAAATAGTGAGCGATGCTTGTCTTTACATTTATTGAACCGCCCTCAAGAGGGCTTGTTGGCCATGAGTCCTCTCTTCCTAAATCATAATCATAAGCCATGATGAAAAAAGAATCGACATAATTCGCTAAGGTGGAACAATCGAATGTATTCTTCCAATCCCAAGGAGGTAAGGCAATGCTCACATAATAACTTGGATCTTTCTCCTTTAGTTGAGTGTATAGGGTCTCCATGAATTTATTTAAAGGCTCTTTTTCTCCAATATGCTCAAAATCTACCATAATCCCATCGGCGCCTCGTTCTTCCACAAGTTTGGAAAGACTCTGAGCGAGTTTAGTTCCGTAGTTCTTGAGCATGGAATCCGTATCTATCGGAGAAGGATCGAAGTCTTCAACCGTTAAAAGTACTTTCACATTATGGGAGTGCGCTTCACTCACTAACCAAGAGGGCCAAGGATATGCGTCAATTATGTCTCCTGCTGAATTTACGTACAGAGCAAACCATGCGATATGTGTTAGGGATTCATAGTATTTTGGCTTTCTGCTGCCGATTGAGAAGCCTATAACTTCATACTCATAATCAGAGGAGCTTTGAGCATTTATCACTTGGGTGCTAATTGTTAATAAGCTAGAAGACACTAAAATTGCCAATGCTAAAACGCTAAAAATTCTCCTCGCAATTCCTTCCCCGTCCATATGTCTATGCTTTGAGAGGTGTATTTATTAAACTTTTCGGTCGTGCTAAATCGGTGGGAAAAGAGATCTAAAACTGTTTTAGAAGATTATTTAAAGAATCTAAAACTTTGGAGTATCTGTTTAATAATATCTTGAAGGATATCAACGGGTCCTGTGTGAGATGCGGTATTAATGATACAGAGATTGTGATCTTTTTCTATAAATATTGAATAAGAGACTTTATTTACATCTTTACCTACACCGTATTCAACTCCTTCGTAGCAATTTATACCATTGAAAATAATGGGTTTTACTTCACTAAACCACTCATCTCTCTTCTTAGTATCATTCAATAAATCTCTAAGTTTTTGATAGCGGTGGTATTCTTCCTCAATGTTATCGCAAGCTACTATCTCACATTTTTCTTTCACGTACTCAGCGATGCTTTGATAGCAAGAAATTCTCAAATCCCAAGGAATCACTGTCATTACTGCATGAGGGTGATCTTGAGGATTCTTATATAATTCTTCAATGTATCTTTCTCTTTCTGGGCTTATTAAAGTAATTTCAAAGCCTTCGCATGTCCAACAACTTTTCTTCCATTCTTTAGGATACTTTATTTCAAACTTATATTCTTCACTTCTATAAACTTTCCAGTTAGAAGTATCAAGTTCTTTTGGAGAAGTTTTCCCTAGTTTTTCAGAAATTTCTCTTTTAAGTTGATCAATATTTTCTTTGAGAGCTTTTATTTCTTTTCTAACTTCTTCAATTTCTCTATTAAATTTTTCTTCGATCAAAGAGAATCTTCTTGTAGAATAAGTACCTAATCCTACTACTCCAAAAACGAGAATTAAGAGTATCCCGATTAAAAGCCATTTCGATGGATTTAACATAGTTTCAAAAAATAAATAGATTATCGACCTTTCAATTTTAATTATATCAGAAATCCCTAGTTATCCACAGCTTAGGGTCTTGACAATCGTGTTTGGACGATTAAAATGGAAGTAAGATATCGTAGTTTTGTGATGAGATTATAAAGGTCGAATCTAAAATGAGATTGAGAAAGAGAGGAGACTAGGATCGATTGTCTTAACTAGAATCGAGCAAAGGTTGAGTGCAAAAAGGGCGTTTAATTGCAAAAGGATCTTAAGACCTTAGGAGCCAGTTTGCCTATTTATTTTTCACCTTGGTTATCGCATTTTAACGATTATGGCTTACACAAAGATTGAAAACAAAATACTGGATAAGATCCTGACCTCAAACTTCACTAAAAGACAGCTGAAGATTCTTCTTTTCATAATCCGCTTTTCCTATGGATTGGGAAGAAAGTATGCCGTCTTGAAGAAGAGAGACTTCTACTTCGCAGGTATCCTCCCCTACCACGTAGAGGAGGAGCTGAAGAAGCTTATTCTCAGAGGGGTTGTAAAGTGGAATCCTAAACTTGGAATCTTCTGGATCAATAGAAACTTGAAAGAATGGATCGATAAGAGACAAAAGGTAGATTTGTTTAAAGGCTAAAAACATGGAAATGGGGGATCAAACAATTGGAATAAGGGATATGAAAGATGGAGATTGGTATTGGATTCCAAGGGTTGTTTTTGAAGATTACACTCAAAAGATAGGTGTGATAGGTTTGGCTTTGTACAATGCCTATTCCTCATACGCAAGGGATAAGGGTGTAGCATTTCCATCTCAGAGGACTTTAGCTGAAAGGCTCAGAGTAAGCATCAAGACGATAATCAAATACAACAGAATCCTAGAGGCTAACGGCTTAATCAAGATTGAGAGGAGAAAGGGAAGGTCTAACCTTGTTACATTACTCAAAGTTGAGGGTATGAAGCAAGTTCAGACCCCTTCTGTAGCAGGTTCAGAGGGGGTACTGAAAGAGGTTCAGACTAAAGAAAATAATATTAAAGAAAACATACTTAAAGAAAACACTAAAGTGGATGGTAGAGCATCCCCTTTAGATGTAATTGATTACTTCAAGAAAAGAGTAAAAGAGCTTAAGGGATTTTGCCCTGAGATTGATTACGGAAAGGAGGGAAAGCTCGCTAAGGAGAGGCTCAAGAAGTACTCCTTTGATGAGACCAAAAATTTAATAGATTGGTACCTGATTTCGGAGAATTTTGAGAAGTTTGGAGCTTCACTGTCGGTTTGTCTATCGAATTTCATCGTCAACTTATGGAAGGCTAAAAAGGCTGGGCAGAGAAATATTGAGAGCCTTTACCCACTATGGCGAGAGGGAAGTTAAAATCCCCATACAGGAGAGGTTATTTGAGAGAGCTTGAGGTGATGAGAATTCTGAGGAATTCAGGGAAATTTCAGGTTGTCTTCAGATCAGCAGCTTCGCATTCACCATTTGACATAGTTGCGATTTCGAAATCAAAGATCCTTCTTTTGCAGGTCAAAACTGGATGCTTCAGCTTAAAGAGAGAGATTGAGAAGTTGAGAGAAATTAAGACGCCAAAAGGTGTTGAGAAGCAGCTTTGGATCTTAAACAAGAACTGGAAGATAATCAGATGCTAGCATGCTTGAGAGAAACTTCAAGTTAATAATTCTTGAGCTTCAGATAATTCTTGAGAAAGCAAGGAACAAAAGTCTCTCTGAAAGGGACAGAGAGGAAGTTAGAAGTTGGTTAGAGAGAATAGAGGAGGGTTTAAACAGGATAAAGGAAGTTTACGGAGTTAAGAACCAAAACCTGAGCATCTTTTCAAATAAATTGCCTGAGAGAATGATGAACAATGTTGCACATGGGGGCTGAAAATAAAGGAATCTTAGAATTCAAAGCCAATATTTCAATTATGGAAGGAAAATGAGCCAAAAGGAACCTTAAAACTCAAAATGGAATGAAATGGATGACTTTCTCTTTGTTGGTTCTTCGCTCGCTCGCCTTCGGCTCGCTCGCTCCGTGAACCCAGATCCTGAAATTCGGGATCTAGGTTGGCGGAGCGAAAAAGCTCCGCCGGGGAGGTGGGAGAATGGATTTGGTGGATTTGGTGAGAGAACTTGAGAGGCAGAAGAAAAACAGTCTGGACCTTATTGTTGAGAGCAACACACTGAAAGCAGTGCCAGATGAGGGAGATGGGATAAGACTGGCAATACCTGAATACGGAGAGTTTCCCTTAACAGAATGGGCTCACGGACAATTAGCAGATAAGCTGGGCATTCCAAGGAGATACTACGAGAGAATGAGGAATTCAGGGAAATCATGGCTTTTAGCAGAAAATGTGAATGCATGGCTTGGAGAAAAAGAGAGAAGGCTGATAAGGATTTTGGATGGGAAGATAAGGGCAATCCTATCAGACAGATACAGGATGATGGACAACTATGACATAGTCTTTTTAGCTCTGGATGAGTTCAAAAAGAAAGAAACTGTTGAGATCTACAGGATAGATTTGACTGAGACGATGCTCTATTTGAAAGCTGTAGATAGGACACTAGCAGAATCAATAAGGGAGGAAGATGTGGTTTATGGTGGAATAATCATAAGAAACTCTGAGGTTGGAGCTTCAGCTTTGAGGATAGAGCCTTTCATACTGAGGAGAGTTTGCGGAAATGGTCTCATCCTTCAGCATTCATTGAAGAAGATACATTTGGGAAGAGAGACACTGGAAATAGGAGAGATAAACTGGTCTGATGAGACAAGAGAGCTTGAAGACAGAGCTATTTGGGCAAAGATAAGGGATATAATTAGGGCAACATTTGATAAACAGATATTTCAGTCATGGGTCAGAAAACTGAGAGAGAGCACTGAGATCAAAATTGAAAAGCCAATTGAGGCAGTGGAGAACATTGTGGGACACCTGAACTTAAGCGAGGAGCAAAAACAGAGGTTATTGATGCACTTTTCAGAGCCAACAAAATATGGGCTGATAAATGCAGTGGCAAATCTGGCAGGGGAGTCTAAAAACGTTGAGGAACAGGTAAAGCTTGAGGAATTTGCAGGGAGAATGCTGGAGGGTGAGTGAATGTCTGCTTCAGAAAGATGCATTGAAAAACTTTTCATCGATATGAAGCAAAAGTACATCGAGGAAAGAGAAAGGATGAGGGAGAAGTTCAAAAGAGAGGGGAAACAAATAATCTTTGTTCATGAGCTCTGTGAGTGCCCAGAGAAGAGGAGAATGAGGCAGAGGTTTCCGGATATAGAGAGAGCAGAGATTTACACACCGAGATTTGCCGTTGGACAACTGATAGAAGAAGCCTTGAGGCAAAGATTCAGGGGAGAGGAGAGGAAATGCACTAAAGAGCTGATAGTTGATGGGAAGCCCTATTTGATAAGCGGAACGATAGACATAGTTGAGCCAGAAGAGAATATTCCAATAGAGGTTAAGTACCAAACCTCAATTCAGGAAAAACCCTTGGAACACCACATTCTGCAACTTAAACTCTACCTCTGGCTAATTGGATCTGAAAGAGGAGAACTGCTCTACGTGAGCCCAGAGGGACTGAAATCCTTCATTGTAAGGGAGCCGTTAACCGATAGAGAGGTAATTGAACTCATAAAGGATGAGAAATCTCCCAGATGGCCAGAATGGGAGTGCCAGTACTGTTCATACAGGCAGTTCTGTAATAAAAGCAACTGCAGGCACAGAAAATAGCTCTTTCCAGCTCTTTTAATGCCAAAGAGGCATTTTGCCTCTTTGGCTTCTTTTTTCGTAAATTTAGCCCTTTATAAGCTGGCTATGTAAGATAAAAATTACCATATGATCTCATAGCCTTTAATTTCGCCTGTTTCAGCGTCTAGGCGATAGAAAAAGGCTCTATTCTTACCTTCGGTTGAAAAAAGTCCTGTAACCCACCATTCATTAAATTCTTCTCTAGATTCAACACTTTTAAATTCAAAGGCTTCCATTTTAGGATATTTCTTTTTCAGATCTTCAAAAACGATTGACTCCACCCGGTCTTTGCCTAAAACTGTGCTTCTTGGCATAACCTTACTTTTTCATACTTGTATTTAAATCTTTGTTAAGAACTAAGAAATAATTAACAGAACACTATGGAGAAAAACATTAAAACATTTGAAGAGGAGCTGAACTCAATAATTGAGATCTGCGATGAGAAGATAAAGCATTATCAAGCCTTGCTTGAGGAATATCAGATGATAAAAGGCTCTGCTTTATCATTGCTTAATTTGAACAACAACACGAAGAGAAAGGTCGTTTCTCTCATAGATGCCTTAAAGAGGATAAAGTATGCGCTTTACGCCCTAATGGAGAGCGAAAATGAGGATTAGAGTTAAAAACATTCTTTGCCCAATCTGCCACCGCAGAACATATTTTACAGGAAAAGTTGTCTATGAAAGCGAGAGGACTGAGGTAATAGAGTGGAAGTGTTCCGAATGCGGTGCAATTATGAAATCGAGGTACGATAAGCTAGGAGAAAAATACAGCAAAATTGCAGGAAAAAGAACACTGAGTTCAAGACCTGCAATCTGGATCAGAAAGGGAGGTTATTGGGATTTGTTGTTCTTTGAAATTGGGAAGAAACTCTATGCTTTCCGATCAACTGATGTAGAGAGGTTAGAAAGGGATGAGATTTTAGCAATACCTGTATACCAAGTTCTCAAAGAAAGTAGTTAATATTTAGATATGAAATATGAAAAGTAACGACATTCCAATAGAATAATAAAAAGACTACGCCGAGCGAAAGCTCGGCTTCATCATTTTAATCCCCTTCCTCTCTATCCTTACCCCCAAGCTCAGAAATCTCTAAGCCCAGAGGTAAAAAAGAGAGAAAGGGGAAAGGAGAGAAGAGGGGAGAAATTAAATTTTGAAGAAATCCTGATCCTGCAACAACATTTTAAGCAATTTTTCGAAATCCACTTCTTTTAAGTCTTGAAGTATTAAAATCTCTGGGTACCCATAATACTCCAGTACATGAGGATTTCTTGGTGTTCTTGAACGAGCTTCCTCTTGACCCCTTACTGGGAAGTCGTAGGCTTCATACCATATTTTTCTCAACTCCTCTTCTATATTTTCTTTTCGAAGTTCCCATAGAAACTCTTTCATTGCATTCACTCGCAGAATCATTATCTGCCCGTTTGGTCTCTGAGAGATAAAGTATCTGTAGTTCGCAGTTCCCCAGCTTCGGATTCCTCCTCTCTCCCACACTTCAATTATTTTCCACACAATGGGCACTATCAAGGAGTCCATAGTGACCCCCGGAAAAGAAGTTAACTTCTGCTCCCTTTCCGGGGATCACCATGGAAAATTTCCCAATTCTTTTATGTACTGCTTCAAGTATAGCAAATTCTTGAAAGTTTGTCAAGTGCTATAAGAATACGTTATTGAACCTTTTTATTAAAACAAGCTTAATCTGATAGTTTGAAATAATTCTTTCTGGCTTATTCTACTTTATATTATAAATCTTTTTTCTCATTAGCAAACAAAGGACAGGAGACAAAAGGATTTAGCGGTAGGAGAAGGGCCTGCGACCGCGAAGGGTTTCCTCAGCAAAACATCCGGACGGATAAAAAATCAGACCAAGCAGTGCAGGTGCTATTAAGATGAGAAAGACCCACAGTTTTAAAAGCAAAAATAAGATAAAAAGAAGCAGAGTTACTGCTAGCCATGTATTTCTTTCTTTTTTGGTTAAAAGACCGGATTCCACTTTGTCACCAAGCTTAAAATACATGAATCCGAGAACTATTCCTACAACGGATGCAGTCAATCCGATTTCCATGGGAAACAAGATCATGTATCTAATGAAATCCCCGATATAAGGGAGAGCTTCAAAAAGAGAGAGGAAGAATAAGATAAAACCGAATAATAAGCAGAGAACAAAGCTGAAAAAGCCGAGCAATATTCCGCTGACTTTTATTAATATTCCGCATGTGTCAACATCCAAGGGAAATCACCTAAGTAAAGAGTACAAGAAGAAAGGAGCTTAATCCTATCCCGATTGAGAAACTCCATAGCTTTTTACTGTATGAGAGCACCCATCTCCCATCAAAACTCGACTTCGGTATGAGGTTAAAAATCCCTATTCCGATGCAGACCAGCCCTCCAAGTTTTAAAAACAGTACGGGAAGAATATCATTGAGGCACGCTAAAACCAAACCGGATAGAATGTTCACCATCGGACCAGCCAGAGCAATGTTGGCCATCTCGTGCTTTTCCACACGCTTTGAGAGCACCTCTACATAGCCTGCATAGCCTACAGTGAATGCACCAAGTGTTAAAAAGGAACTGAAAAGGGTGATGAGCATTCCAAGAAGATCCGCTCTGAACCTTGTTGGATGGCCGTAGGTAAACCCCACCAGCTTATGTGCTATTTCATGCAGAGGAAAAGCTATGAGCCCCAAAAGAATGCCGACAGGAAGTTTTAACAAGCTCGGCCAAGTAAATGCAACGAGTAAAACCAGACTTGTTAATATCAATTCAGACAGCTCTTCTCTTTCAAAATGAACTCCTGCTATTCGAACAATTGGAGGGTACTCCTCCTTTCTTTTTCTCCAGAACATCACTATTCACCTCCGAAAATCAATAGAGGAGGTGGCATGCCCTTTCCCTCTATCACATAGAGAAACATATTTCTCTGGTCTATCTTCATCTCGGTCGCAACCGCCACCTTTACCTCATCAGCCCTTCCCTTGAGTTTATTTTCATCCTTTAAATAATCACTCTCTAAAATATCAAATATTACTGCCTTTTTTATGCTTTTCGGGTCGAAGTCAACCGATCTGTATACTCCGATCAATTTCCTCATAACCTCGGAGGTAGCCGCTCCCAGAAGGGGGAATCTCTCCCTCTTTGGAACATTGCAGAAGCACAGCCAGCGGCATCCACCAAGCACTTCATGAAATCTGGCCACATCAAATCCATACCTGCCTCCGCTTTCTAAGGAAGCAGCTGGTTTTGATTCATAGGTGAAGCGAGAAAGCATCTCTAAGAAGTCATTGAGCTTGGTCTCCACGTCCTCTCCCATTTTTTCTGCTGAATACCTCAATAAAAATATATTTTTTTCATCTGAGAAAAGATTCTTTATCTCCTCAAACTCTTCCTCAGGCGTGACTACAAGCGTATAATTGCTGAAGTTGCCAAGAATCCCTCTTTCTCCATCTTTTCCATATAAAATCCCTTTTGTGAGTTCTTTCCATTCAGATGTCTGACTGTTTATTAAAAAGATAAAATTAGTGGGAGCATACAGGTAAAAGAGAAGCTTATTTAGAGTTTTAACAGCTTCTTTTACATCTTCTCTTTTTACTCTGATAAAGTAATCGTACCCTATTCTCCTTTTCTTTTTTTCCTTCTTTTGCTTTTTCTCCTTCTGGTTTTCCTCTTGTTCTTCTTCAATAAGTATTGAAATCATTTTTATCTTCTTGCGTTTAGATATTATAAAAAGAATTACCACCGGATAGAGGACTGAAAGAAAGAGCACAAATACTATGCTCCTATCTATTAGAAAAAAGCTCAGTGAGGGAAGGTAAGCAGTAAGGAAGGGAAGGGAAAGGAGGAAAAATCTATAGGCAATGAGTATTCCTGTTGAAATCAGAAGAAGTAGAACAAAGTGATGGAGGGGAAGAGATGGCTTTAAAGGAAAGAAGGATATTTTTGGCTCCCCTATTTCTATCAAAACAAGCTGTTGCCTTGGCGTCAGCTCATCTATTTTTCTTTTATAAAAATAATAAAATAAGGCCGCTAGAAAGACTATAATGGAAGCTGAGCAAAAAGCCCGCAAAAGATAGTTCATGCTTTCACCTACAGCTTTTCACTGTCCACATCTCCCTCATGAAAACTAAATTCAATTCCCCTCAGAAGACCCAGTATCTCTATTGTCGTTGCTTCTTTCCTCCGAATGGGCATTAATTTAGCTTTTGGTTTCTTCACCCCGAAGGTCTTCTTAAGAGCCTCTTCGAGTGCTCTAGGATAATCCATTATATCCTTCTGTTCCTCCTCAGGACTTGTAGAAGGACCCCAGAGAGCACCATATACTGCCATCTGATCCTTTCCCTTATACTTTACATCTTGAAGCACTGTGGCATCGATTACCGCAGAGAGCGCATCAATCTTAGAATCAAGACTACGTTTAGCTGTAGCTAGATCCCTTTCTATTTTTGCTCTTATAATTATGGGGACACCGAATGGCCCATAGCTACCCTCTAGAGGTGGCTGAGTCATCTCATTGAAAGCATCCCTGATATTAGTTTCGGGTTCGGAAAAAGCCGATAAAATCGCTGAAGCCCAGTCTCCTGCCGGTGCATTAGTGGGGTCAGGCCATTTAATACCCTTCTTTATTAACATATCTTTAACCCTTGGTTCCACTTGCTCTAGACTTACACCATCGGAAAAAACTGCCACGGTCAGCTGTCTTTCATAATTTTTATGGAGCTCTTTAAGGTTCTTGATGAGTTCTCTTGTATTTCTAATCATATCAGGAGTAGAATTATGCGCTGGCAGTTTCACAAGAGCTACAATATACGGGTAACCAGCTGGCTCTGAAAACTCCTCCAAAAGATCCTTGATAAATAAATAGGCGGCCCTCTGAGTTCCTCCTCCTGCAAAGCAAAATACCATAACGGCCCTAAAGGGCATTTTTCTAGCTAAAACATCGAGTATATAATTCCTTTTGATATTATAGTATGTTTCAGCTAAAGCTAGGTTTCCTGCAGTTCCGAATTCAGTGATAGGTATGACATCGTTTGGAGCTACGACCCCTTCCTTATCGCAGAGAAATGATTTATCAATTCCCGAAATGAAAGCAATCGATTTAAGCTTTCCCTCGGTTCCCAAAAGTTTATCAACCATCCAGAACATCATCGACCCAGAAGTGCCTACAGGCGCAAATAATACATCCTTTAGTTGCTCGATTTTCTTTTCTTTCCTTACTAAAGGAGGCGCTCCAGTAGGGGCTCTCTCTCCACCCTTAGGCTTTCTTTTCAGAAATCCCATCATTACCTCCTCTGAAGGATGAAGGAAGAAAATATTTTATAAACTTTTTGTCCAAAGAGATCATCCGCGTAGTCTTATCTCAGCTTTCTCCTCTAACTGTTTTCTTAAAGATCTTTCTTTTCTCCAGAATTTATATCCTATTACAGCCATTACAGCCGCCACTGCTGTAGCTGCAAGTGTTATTATAGTTGCCACTGATATTATTAAATTAAGATCCTCTATTTTTTTCTTTAATAAGTTTATATTTGCCTCGCTTTCGTTCAATCTCTTCTCAAGCTCTTCTATTCTTTTCTGTTGAATATAGATGGTGACAATTTTTTCAGGAAGAATGTAGATGGGGAAGAAATGAGATTTTACTAAGGTACTATTTTCATAAAATGAAACCTCTATGGCATTTACTAGCTTTACCTCATCGGTCGGCGGAGTCGTCAGGGAAATGGAAAGCTGAGAGAGCATGTTTTCATGGGATGTTTTAAAGCTAGCCAAATACTCTCCTGTGCTAAAGGAGCTTCCATTTTTCCACTTTCCGTATATATAGGGTGCCTTTAGACTTTTATCAATCGAGACCCTCACCATGTTTATTGATGGGTTCTCAAGGAGAATGGGTGTTACCTGAATCTCAACATCTATTCTCTCTTTCTCAAAGAATGCAAATGATCGGTTTAACCACAGACCCAGCGATTTTGCTAAGGAGTTCTGGGAAAGCTTAAACAGCTCATTTGAGGGAGTGGAGATGAAAGGCTCCATCGCTACAACCTGAATGAGAGGCGAATTTCTGTACAAAATGAGAAGGGCAGTCCAGTTTTGAGCCCTCGGATTTCTCCCTTTGATGACAATATCGATATCTGAACTACGGAGAGGGTAGATTTGAACAGCGTTCGGTGAGGGATATTCGCTCCTTACAAGATATAAGGGGTTAATTGAGAAGCTTGCATGCTCGAGCATCGAGATGATGGTGATGCTCTCGTACTCTATTCCATAAATGAGAGCATGAATTTGAACATTTCCCTGAAGGAAGTCGAGAGGAATGGGAATAATCGATCCTTCAGGAGGATTTACAATTTCAGTTGACCAGCCACCACATTTTATCTCGATTATTTTCACACTGGAGCTTATTTCTCCCTTTACAGGACAGACAACTGGGATCATGAAGATTAAGGTTAAAATAATGAGTTTTCCGAAGATTTTTCCTCTCTTGATGAAGATTAATTTTCCTTCAGCCATAGCTGGTCTTCTTACATTGCATGCGAATAAATATAAACTTTACCACCAATCAGCATAGATTTCTCCAAATCGGCTCTACTAAATTTTCAGAGGGTTTAAGCAAAGATATAGAAAATTATGAACATCTTACTCACAAATGTAGGTGTTGTAAGATGTCATCTAGATAGCTTAAATTAACAGATCGGTGCATCCTTCTCTCGCCTTTTTCTCAATTTCTTCGCTATCTACTTTCCCATTTGATGTCCTAAATCTAACTCCTCTTAGAACAGCTAGAATATCCATCATGCTTGTCTCTTCATAAAAAGACAGAAGATCTGAATGTGTTTCTTTCGCACCCATTTTCTTAAGCTGGGTTTCTAATGCTGTTCTAAATTCTTCTATTTCCTTCTGTTGTTCATTAGGATCCTTTACTTTGGGAGCCCACAAACATCCGTATACACCCGCAGTATCCTTGAGGTTAAACTCGATATCCCCAAAAGTAGTACGACTTATTGCACTTCGAAGAGAATCAACGAGACTAAGAAGTTGTTGTTTAAGTTCCGATCTCCCTAAAATTTTTTCAGATCCCTTCATTTTCTTCTTAAACAGGAATTTTCTTTTACCTGTAGTTTTTCCGCTCACTGAAAGTTCTGATCTGCAAATAATCGGTATACTAAATGGTCCGTATTCAGAAGATCGGTGAGTAGCTATTGTAAGGAAGTAAGATACACTCGTTTGAGCGCGGATATAGGCAGCGAGTATTGTCCCACACCAGTCTCCTACTGGTGCGTTGGATGCATCCGGCCATCTAATTCCTTTTTCATTTAGCCAACTTCTTAAAGAAGGAGAAAGATTTCGAAGCCCTACAGAGTCCGAGAAAACCACAATTAAAAGCTGATCCCTAAATTTCTCCCATAACATGCATAACCTGCAGAGGAGATCCCTACTATTTCTGATCATGCCAGGAGTAGAATTGTATGTTGGTAACTTCACCACAACTAATACTTTTGGAAAACCATTAGATCCAGAGCATTCTTCCAAGATATCTTTAGCAAACAATGCTGCACATCTTGCAGTTCCACCTCCTGCAAAACATGTAATCAAAACACTGTCAAAAGGCTCCTTTTGAGATAAGAGATCCTTAATATATGCCTTTTTATTTAAATAATGTGTTTCAGCACGTCTGGAATCATTTGCCGTTCCATATTCAGTAATTTCAACAATATCTTCCTTTGGAAGAAGTTTATTTTTTAAATAAAACTCTTTATCTATACCAGATGCAAAAGCTATTGCCTTAAAAGTGCTAATTCCAGTTAATTCTCTCATAATATGGGAAATTATAAAAAATGCCGTGCTTCCAGAAGTACCTACAGGAACTATTAATAGATCTTGTATATATCTTCTAGCCTCCATTGCACTCATCTTATGGGGCTTTCTTCTTAACCTTTTCTATATATCTATAGATTACAAATCCGAATCCTCCCAGGAGAATTACAAAATGAATTACTGCCATCCACCAAGGTATCGATCCTCTTTTTCCATACTCTCTAATATCCATTGCCTTTCTCGTCACTACACATATTGGAAAAGTGCAATTTCCAATGGATTTATTCTCTTTATACAATTGAAGCGAAACGAAATTCAATTTCTTTATTCCTTCTACCTTGGGGTTATGCCCCCAACATATAGGTCTTCAGGAATCTCCTTCGAAAGATTCAATTCTAAGGTATAATTGGAGCAAGTATAGCTAGGTACATTCCTTAAATGAGCTATTATGTAGGGGAATTGTATGGACTCATCTATCGATATAACCTCACATGAAGCTCATCAATTTTCTCAAAATTCTTATCTTCTTTATCCATAAAGCAAAAAGTTTTTTAATTTTAAAATAACTTCTAAGAATAGTTGAACTTTTTTATATAAATTTGTATACTAAGAAGGGAGAGAATTTGGAGGAGAGGAAAGAAGAGGCGGAGAGAATAAGGAAGAGAATTAAAACAACGTGTTTTACTTTAGCACTCTTTATATGCATCTGTCTAGGATCGATGGGCTATTTCCTAACGAGAATGGATCTCATTGGATTCGCAGGAATCGCAGGTTGTGGAGCAGCACTCATCCTTATATCCTTTGAATGTATAGATAAGATAGAGAAAGATGTCGATGCTCTTTTTAATCTCATAGTTCCTTGAAAGTTCATTAAACAAAGTAATAAGTATTATTCCCTTTTTTTATTTTGAGAGACTTTTAACTATATCAACTTAAAAGATTCTATATTAAGATGCATGCGCCTTTAGGAATTTATACAACTTAAAGGCGCCTTCAAAGACACCTAAAGCTCCAAAGAAACCTCCTACCGTATACCATGGGATCATATTTATAGCTTTAATGATATCTAAAAGAAGATCCGCAGTAGCGTTCAATTCCTTGTTTTTTAATTCCTTTTGTGCGCTTTTAATCTTTTCTTGGGGAACATACCCATTACTTTGATGGATTAGAGAAAAAACACCTATGCTATATAAATATTCAAAAAGACAAGCACATAGGGGCACCACTAGAAGTACTCCAAGTAAAACCCATAAGAATAGAGGTATTCCAATTATACAGATTTTTTTCATTGTTCTTTTCCATTTTATTGAAATTTCTTTCCATACTTTTTTCCATATGTTTTTAATAGATGAAGAACTTCTGTGGTATTTTTCCGTTTCATCAATCCTTTTAGTTGAAGAATGAAATACTCTCAGAAAGAGCATAATTAATATAATTGCACCTAAGATAGCTGTTAAAATGGAGTATAATCTGATTGAATTTTCTATTTCGCTTATCTTTTTATCTAGGCTATTTAAGTATTCACTGAGAATGAATAAATTTTTCTCCATTTTGCTAATATTATCTACTTTCTTATCAAGTGTGCTCAGCGTTTCGTTTATTTTTTGAGCCCAGATAGGAGGATTGACAAGAAAACCTCCAGCTATTATGACATCTTGTTTTACTTCCTCTGCTGAGAGGCTGAGATTGAATTTGTACTCGCCTATGGCATGCGGAGTGTAGAGCAGGGAGAGATTTTTATTCTCCGAGCAGAGATCAACGGATCTTTTTTCAGAATAGGTAGTTCCATACGGCTCGATTATTGACAATGAGATGCTGAGGATATAATGCCTTTTTAAGGGATTCTGAAGCTGGATATTAATCCTCCAGTTTTCCTCCAAGTTTAAGGATTTTGAATAGATAGCTCTAACTTTTATCTTGTCAAAATTTACTTCCTTTGTCTCCACAGGCTGAGCTGAAACCTTTAGACTCGAGATCTAACAACAACGAGAAGCAGTATTAAGAAAACAACTCCTTTCAACAACATCTTATGGTTCATCGAAGATCTCCCCAAGACCCTGATCGGGCAGAACTACCCGAATATCAGGGATCACTGATCCGATGGATACTCATACTAAGGGAGCGACAAAATAAAAAGTTTTCGATATAGAACTAAAGAATAAAATGCATGGGTGGAATTTAATGAGTATTAATTTTCACCTCAAACCAATCCTTAAACTGGCTTCTTTTTAGCTCATCGATGCTTGCTATCTTCACTTTTAAGTTTGCGTTCGGCTTTTCCTTCCTCAACCTGAATAAGGTCTTTAAGGCAACCTGAATCACTTTTCTCTTTGCAGCCTCATCGCTCGCTATGATGTAAAGAATATTTGAGTACTCTAGGTTTTTCCTTATGTTCGTCTCCACCTGTTCTTTCGGTGAGCGATGTTCTATTTCAATCCTTAAGGTTTCACCATCCTTCTCTGCGACCAAATCAGTGTAGCCCCTATGGCTCTCTGTTAAATCTGTCTCTATTTTCTCCTCTTTCTTCACTTTGTATCCCTGAGGCTCGAGCCACTCCTTTATTACCTCCAATGCCACTGCCTTAGATGGCTTCCCTCCTCCTCCAAGCTCGTTTATTGCCCTATCTGTTGGAATTCCGAACTTTTCTGCAAATGCAATCTCTCCCCACCTTGAGAGCCAGTAGCAGAAGCTCCTTCCAAGTTTTGTGAACTCTATCAATCCCTTCCCTCCATCTTTGGGTAATTTGGCGAATTCATAGAGCTTTTCCTTGAATTCTGAGTATTTCCTTGTCGAGCATCCCCACTCCTTAAGCTTCTTGTTCCCCTCCTCATAGATATCCGCTGAGCTGTAGTTTCCAACCCCAACAGCCCATAAAATAGCTTTTTCTAATGGATTTAGGGTTGCAACAATCTCCTCCAATGCTGTTAGCTTCTCCTTTTCTTCTTCAGGTTTTACTTTTGCCTCTTTAACTTCCTTTGGCTTTCTCTCTAAAAGATATCTCCTTCCAAACACTATTTCTCCCATTAGCTTTTCAAAATCCTCCTTCTCAATTCCAAATTCCTCATAAGCTGGCAAAACTTCAGCAGTATAAAGAGGCAAAACCCCTCCCTCGATCTTGTGCTTTGCAAAAAAGCACCTGTTTGGAAGATTCTCAAGTTCTTGAATATATCTCTCCCACTCCTCCTGATAAGTGAACCAGTCATAATCGGAAGATTCTCTTGTGAACTTCACAGCTTTAACCTCCAATCCAGTTGTCTCAAATGCCTCCTTTGCCAAAATTTCAGCATCCCTTCTGCATACCCTGAAGTAGCACTGAACCCCGCAGTTTGTCAGAATTGAGTCCTGAAGATTCTTTGGTAGCTGTGATAGGTTCTGATGGGCTAGAATTAAAACCAAGCCATACTTTCTAGCCTCTGATAAGGTATCGATGAACTCCTCAGTTGCAAAGTTCTGAAACTCATCGATGTAGAGGTAAAACGGAACTCTCTTTTCTTTTGGTATATTCGACCTTGAGAATGCTGCCATCTTAATTTTCGCCATTAAAAGAGAGCCAAGCAGATCCCCATTTTCCTTAAGCCTTCCCCTATCCAGCTTCATTAGTAGAATTTTCTTGCTATCCATTATCTCTCTGAGATTAAAAGATGATTTCTGATAGGAGAATATCTCCCTGATCCTGTCATCAGATAAAAATGCATTGACCTTGTTTAGTGTTGATTCAATCCATTCCTCTCTAGTCTTAGGAGTTAAAGCATTGAACCTCTGAAAGTATCTCTTTGCTATTGGATGAGTAACCCTCTCAAGGACATTATCCCTGAAATCATCATCTATTAAAAAGCGGGGCAAATTATCCAAGGTTAGATCAGCCTCTATCAAAGCTATAAGAGTGTTTCTGAGAAGATCCTCCATCCTAGCTCCCCATGAATCAATCCAGATCTTCTTGAATGCCTCTACCAATTCGGCTGCAATTTCAGCAGAAGAAACTCCCTCAATTCTCTCTAGAGGGTTGAAAGCGACAGTATACTTCTCGTCAGTGGGATCTATCAAAACAACTCTCTCTTCAATTTCCTCTCTTGATAAAGCTAAGGCCAAATAGCCCTTAACATCCTCAATTAAGTCTCCATGAGGATCAATAATTCCAAAGCCGTTTCCCTTTTGAATATCCTGCCTTATAAGAAACTCAAGAAACTTTGATTTCCCTGTCCCTGAGGCACCGACAACGTAAAAGTGGATCTTCCTGTCCTCATCTTTGATTTTTGCCATCTGCCACTCCTTCTTATTCTCTGAGTAGTACCAGCCTATATCAATGACATCCTTTATCTCCTCTTTTATCTCCTCGCTTTCTTTTTCCTCATCCCTTTTCTCATCTTTTCCTTTCTCTTCCCCGAATATTTTACTGAGGAACTTCATCAGGACACTCCCAAGAATCCCCTCGATTTCCTGTTCATTTTTGATGGATCCTGATTTAGACTGAGCATTAATTTCTCAACCGCTTTTAAGAGGGAATGATGAACGCTTGTTGCAAATGCTATCAGATCCTGCTGGTCAAAGAGGTCGAATGAGAGAATGAGAGTTGAAAGCCCTGCTGTGTAAATTGCAGCTCCCATCTTGAATACCTTGCTGAAGAATCCGGGCTCGCAGGTTAGATACCACTGGACATCGAGATATTTTCCGTAATCTCTTGCGCAAACATAGATTTTGTAGTCCTTTAGCCTCTCCGTTGTGACCATCAAATACTCCCTCTCTTTGCCAAAAAGGCCTTTTAGCCATCCTGGGACAACTTTCACCAGCCCAGCACTGACCTCTGGAACTTTTGATTCCTCAAGGAACTTCAGAAAATCGTTGTAGACATCATTTCCTTTTCCCTGTCCGTTTTCAATGAGAACAGACCAAGAATCCAAGACTTTCTCCTCAGAAAGCTTCTTTGGGACAATTCCAGAGGGCTTTAACCTCTCCATAATCAATTGAGAAAAAGATATTTAAAAATCTTTCTACAATCTTTGAATACATCTATTCTCAATATTCTCCATTCTCAAGTCGCTGGCTCTGCTCACGAAATCCTTAAATAGGAAAATCACATAGTTCCATGTGGAATTATGGGGAAACGTGTGAATGTTACAATTTATGTTGATGAAGATATAGTAAAAGAAGCAAAGGAAATAGGCTTAAACATATCTAGAATTTGCGAAAATGCGCTAAAAGAGGCAATAGAGAGGTTAAGGCCACTATATGGCAAAAAGAAGAGAGAGGATTGCGAGAAAATGGGGCCGGCGGGATTTGAACCCGCGACCACCAGCGCCCCAGGCTGGCATCCTGAACCAAGCTAGACTACGGCCCCGTTATATGACGGATGCTCCATTG
>Ga0080004_1219836_pt1 | contig 29669 bp, 29 predicted proteins | sample WasSprMetagenome_FD_69207 | JGI IMG/M metagenome (GOLD analysis project Ga0080004, IMG submission 69207) | Sulfidic aquatic microbial communities from Washburn Spring, Yellowstone National Park, USA - WS (SPADES assembly) (version 2) | ecosystem: Environmental > Aquatic > Thermal springs > Hot... | reverse complement strand
AACTACAAACTCTAAGCAGGAAGCCATAGAAAGGGCAAAAGATAAGACGATAATCATTACCAACAAAGTAATTATTGATAAAGAAGTTATGGATAATGCACCTTATCTTAAATTAATATGCGTTGCTGCAACTGGGTATAACAACGTAGATATAGATTATGCAAAGCAAAAAGGAATTGCAGTTACTAATGTGTCAGGATACTCAACTAACAGCGTTGTTCAGCATACTTTCGCAATGCTCTTTTATCTTTTAGAAAGTCTTAGTTATTACGATGATTATGTTAAATCAGGAGAGTATGCTAAAAGCCCTATTTTTACGCATCTTGGCAGACCTTTTTGGGAAATAAGCGGTAAAGTTTGGGGCATAATAGGGCTTGGAACCATTGGACAAAAGGTTGCACAGGTGGCAGAAAGCTTTGGATGTGATGTAATTTATTACTCAACTTCCGGAAAAAATTTTAACCCAAACTATACACATAAAGGCTTGGATGAGCTCTTATCAACATCTGACATAATCTCAATCCATGCACCTTTGAATCAAAATACTAAAAATTTAATCACGTATGAAAAACTAAAATTGATGAAAAAATCTGCAATTTTGCTTAATCTTGGAAGGGGTGGAATTATTAACGAAGCGGATTTAGCAAGAGCTTTAGATGAGGGATTGATCGCAGCAGCAGGCTTAGATGTCCTTGAAAAAGAGCCCATAGACCCAAACAATCCATTGCTTCATATAAAAAATAAAGATAGATTATTTATAACTCCACACATAGCATGGACAAGCATAGAAGCAAGAAATAAGCTTGTTGAAGAAATATATCTCAATATAGAAAGCTTTTTAAGAGGAAAAGAGAGGAACAGAATTTGTTAAACGACCCTATCCTTTCAGGCTTAAACGAAAGACAGATAGAAGCTGTTTTACATTTTGACTCTCCTTTATTGGTCTTAGCCGGAGCAGGTTCAGGAAAAACCAAAGTTATCACCCATAAAATCATGTATTTAGTCAAACATTACGACATTCCGTTAAACAGAATCCTTGCTATTACATTCACAAACAAAGCGGCTGAAGAGATGAAGGAAAGAGTTGAAAAAGCCATCGGAGAAAAGCCTCAATGGGTGATGACTTTTCATAGCTTTGCAGCAAAATTTTTAAGAATGGAAGCAGAAAACATAGGTTATGATAGAAAATTTGTTATCTACGATGAAGAAGACAGTAAAAAATTGATCAAAAAAGTCTTAAAAGATTTAAATTTAAATGAAGAAAAATTTAAACCAGACAAAATAAAAGATATCATTTCAAAAATAAAACAAGATGATAATCCAGAAGACCAACTTGAAATATATAGTATTTCAAACAGTTATATAAAAACCATTTTTGAGAAATACGAAGAAGAGCTTAAAAACAGCAATGCTTTTGATTTTGATGATTTACTTATCAAAACAGTCAAAATCCTGTCTAATCATCCAGAAGTTTTAGAAAGATGGAAAAATAAGTTTGATTATATCCTTGTAGATGAGTATCAAGACACAAACAGAATTCAGCATAAACTTTTAAAACTTCTTGTTGGAGATAAGCACACTATAACCGTTGTTGGAGACCCTGCTCAGTGTATATACACATGGAGAGGGGCGCATCCGGAAAATATTTTAGATTTTGAAAAAGATTTTCCCGGTACAAAGATAGTTAAATTAGAAAGAAATTACAGAAGCACAAAGAAGATACTTGATTGTGCAAATGCAGTTATTTCAAAATCGAAAGGAAAATGGAAAGGAAAAGTTTTAACCCTTTGGACTGACAAAGAGGAAGGAGAGGACATATTTTTAGCTCCATTGGAAAACGAGAAAGAAGAGGCGAGATTTATAGCAAATAAAATAAAGCAACTTGCACAAGACGGTTCTTACGGTGATTTTGCAGTTCTTGTAAGAATGACATTTCTAACCAGAAATATTGAAGAAGCTTTTATTAGTAATGGAATTCCTTATCAGGTTATTGGCGGGCTTAAATTCTTTGAAAGAGCAGAAGTAAAAGATATTTTAGCTTACTTAAAACTTGCAGTAAATCCAAAAGACTATGCAAGCTTTGAAAGGTCATTGACAGTTCCACCAAGAGGCGTTGGAGACAAAGGTCTTGAATATATCAAATCTAATTTTAAAACAGATTGGATTCAGGCTTTAAAAGATAGTTATGAAAGATTCAATAAATCTGTAAAGATAAGATTACAAGAATATTTAGAGCTTATGGAATATGTAATAGAAAATGCTAAATTCAGTCCTTCAAAAACAGCAAAAGAAATAGTAGAAAGGATAGGATATCAAGAATATTTACAAAAAGAATATGAAAAAGATTGGGAAGACAGAGCAGAAAACATAAACGAGTTGATAGTTGCATTGGAAGAGGCGGAAAAAGAAGGAAAAACCTTAGACCAGTTTTTTGAAGAATCAGCTTTAATGCAAGCACAAGATACAATAGACAATCAAAATAAAGCAAAAATAATGACAGTTCACGGAGCAAAGGGATTAGAGTTTGATACTGTTTTTGTAGCAGGTCTTGAAGAAGGAATATTTCCAAGCGGAAGAGCCTTTGACGACCCAACCCAACTTGAAGAAGAAAGAAGATTATTCTATGTGGCGATCACAAGAGCAAAAAATAAACTTTATCTAACTTACGCAAAAGAAAGAAAAAGCTACGGAAATAAAAGCGTTCCAACTAAAAGGTCTCAGTTTATTGATGATATCAAAGAACATATAAAACTACCGGTTAAACAAAAAACCCAGCCAAACGTAAGCAACAGACATAATCTAACAATTAAGTCTCAATCTAAATCCTATTCTGATTTTGACCCAGATATAAGAGTAGGAATGCTTGTTAAACATGATGTTTTTGGTAAAGGTGTTGTTAAAAAGATAGTTGGAAAAAATGCAACTGTGCTGTTTGAAAAAGTTGGAGAAAAGACTATTAACGTAGATTTTTTAAAGAGTGTTTGAAAAAAATCCTATTTGCTGACTTCTTCTCTTACTTTTATTTAATCTCTCTTAAGGTGTATTTATTGTAAAATTATTTTGATGGATTTAAATTAAAATTACAGTATTAACATAGGGGCGTGAATTTATGGCATATGGAATACCACTTGAAGTATACCAAATGTTTGAAAAAGTACTTGGTAAAGAAGATGCTCAAAAAGCCGTTGAAATACTCCAAAAATCTATCAATGAATCCTTAGAGTCTTCTGAAGAAAAATTAAAAATCTCTATCTCAGAAGACCTTAAAAAAGAACTTGCTTCTAAGTATGATATTGAATTGTTAAGACAAGAAATGAAAACGTTAGAAGTCGAATTTAAGAAAGAGCTTGATATTGTTAGGAAGGAGGTTGATATCGTTAGAAAAGAAATTGAAATAACAAGACTTGAATTCAAGAAAGATTTAAGAATTGCGGTTATCATTTTGATCGCTATTATAGTAATTTTAAATCAAAACTCTTTAGAGCTTTTAGCTAAATTAATCGGTATTGTAAAGTAAAAAGCTAACTAAGGGAGCAATAAAATGGCATATGGAATACCACTTGAAATATATCAGATGCTTGAAAAGATGCTTGGAAAAGAAGATGCTCAGAAAGCTGTTGAAATACTCCAAAAATCTATCAATGAATCCTTAGAGTCTTCTGAAGAAAAATTAAAAATCTCTATCTCAGAAGACCTTAAAAAAGAGCTTGCTTCTAAGTATGATGTTGAGTTGTTGAGGCAAGAAATGAAGACGTTAGAAGTTGAGCTTAAGAAGGAGATTGATATCGTTAGAAAAGAAATTGAAATGACAAGAGTTGAATTCAAGAAAGATTTAAGAATTGCAGTTATCATTTTGATCGCAATTATAGTAATTTTAAATCAAAATTCTTTAGAGCTTTTAGCTAAATTAATCGGTATCGTTAAATAATACAGCCTTTTCTTAACCGAGGCTGCAAAATTTTTAAGATATGGAACGAGAAATTCAACAAAAGCAAGAGACCCTTCGCCGGCTGCAGAACGACAAATAAGGGTATCATTTTTCTAATGTTTATCAATCAACCTTTTCCTGTCATCTCGAGCCTGTAAGTCCGAGAGACCTAATATTCTAAAAAGAGAGGAAGAAATGAGATTCTTCTCTTATGCTCAGAGTGACACGAATTTGGTGCTTTTTAGTCATCCGGCAGCGAAGTAAAGGATCTCTTTTTTGAAAAGAATAACAGGAGATTATTTACCGTGGCTGCAGAGACCAATCAAAAGTTTAATTAATTTTCATACTTAGTTAAAATTTTAAATCATCCTTACTCTTAACTCTATACAAAGTCCTAAGAATGATAAAATATATATTTAAAATTTATCAGAGGTAGAATATGCCTAAAAGAACGGACATAGAAACTATTCTGCTTATTGGGTCAGGTCCGATAATAATCGGTCAAGCTGCAGAGTTTGACTACTCAGGAACGCAAGGAGCAAAAGCATTAAAAGAAGAAGGATATAGAGTTATCCTCGTAAATTCAAATCCGGCAACCATCATGACAGACCCAAACATAGCAGATAAAACATACATAGAACCGTTGATTACACCAGTATTAGAGAAAATAATAGAAAAAGAAAGACCGGATGCAATACTTCCCACGCTTGGTGGTCAGACAGCATTAAACCTTGCAGTAGATTTGTATGAAAAAGGAATTTTAGATAAATACAACGTTGAGCTTATAGGTGCAAAGTATGAAGTCATAAAAAAAGCAGAAGATAGAGATTTATTTAAAAAAGCTATGGAAAATATCGGTCTGTCTATGCCAAAAAGTGCAGTAGTAAAATCTATTGCAGAGGCTGAAGAAGTTATTGATTGGATAGGCTTTCCGGTAATCATAAGACCATCTTTTACACTTGGTGGTACAGGTGGCAGTATAGCATACAACAGAGATGAATTTTATCCAAAAGTAAAAGCAGGTCTTGATGCATCCCCAATTCATGAAGTGCTGCTTGAAGAGTCGGTGATTGGTTGGAAAGAGTTTGAGATGGAAGTTATGAGAGATAAAAATGATAACTGTGTAATCATCTGTTCAATAGAAAACTTAGACCCAATGGGCGTTCATACAGGAGATAGTATAACAGTTGCACCTGCAATAACGCTGTCAGATAGAGAATATCAAATTTTAAGAAATTACTCTATAGCGGTAATGAGAGAGATTGGGGTTGAGACAGGCGGCTCTAACGTTCAGTTTTCACAAAATCCAAAAACCGGCGAATTCTATGTAATAGAGATGAACCCAAGGGTTTCCCGTTCATCGGCTTTGGCATCAAAGGCTACAGGCTTTCCAATAGCAAAGATTGCAGCAAAGCTTGCTGTTGGATACACGCTTGATGAGCTACCAAACGACATTACTAAAAAAACACCGGCATCTTTTGAACCAACGATAGATTATATAGTTGTGAAAATACCAAGATTTGACTTTGCAAAATTCCCAGAAGCAGACCCAACCCTTACAACCATGATGAAATCCGTCGGCGAAGTTATGGCTATTGGAAGAACGTTTAAAGAAAGTCTGCAAAAGGCGTTAAGAAGTCTTGAGCTTGGAAGATACGGATTCTACATGGGATTGGAAAATATAGATGAGCAAACATTAAAAGAAAAAATAATAAAGCCAAATCCAGACAGGCTTTGGTATATTGCGGAAGGTTTTAGAAGAGGCTTTAGCGTAGATGAGGTCAGCAGATTATCTCACATAGATAAATGGTTTTTAAGCCAAATCAAAGAAATCATAGATTATGAGCTTTATTTATCTACGAAGGATATAAACACAATCACAGACCAAGAGCTTGAAAAAGCTAAGCAATGGGGATTTTCTGATAGAGAGCTTGCAAGACTTCTAAAAACAACAGAAGAAGAGATTAGAAAAAGAAGAATAGAGGTAAGCTATAAAGTTGTTGATACATGCGCGGCAGAGTTTGAAGCATTTACTCCTTACTACTATTCATCTTATGAAAGTCTTTCCGGAAAGGTTGAAGATGATAATGTAATAACCTTTAGAGTGTCTGAATAAAGTTTAAAGAGGTTTAGAAGATGGAATACAACTTTCAAGAAATTGAAAACAGTCTTTTAAAAGAATGGGAAGAAAATAAAATATTCAAAACACAAGAGGAAGAAGGAAATAAATATTACGTGCTTGAAATGTTTCCGTATCCATCCGGAAAAATCCATATGGGACATGTAAGAAACTATGCAATAGGTGATGTAGTAAACAGATATTATAGAATGGCAGGAAAAAACACGCTCCATCCAATGGGATGGGATGCTTTTGGAATGCCTGCAGAAAACGCAGCAATAAAACACGGCGTCCATCCGGCAAAATGGACTTATGAAAACATAGACTATATGAGGCAACAATTAAAAAGGCTTGGCTTTTCTTATGATTGGGACAGAGAGGTGACTACCTGCAATCCGGATTATTATAAATGGAACCAATGGATATTCTTAAAGATGTTTGAAAAAGGAATTGCATACAGAAAATCAGCAATCGTAAACTGGTGTCCACACGACCTAACAGTGTTGGCAAACGAACAAGTTATTGAAGGAAAATGTTGGAGATGTGGAACTCCTGTTGTTCAAAAAGAAATCCCGTCTTGGTATTTAAAGATAACAGACTATGCAGAAAGGCTTCTTGAAGATTTAGAAAAACTAAAAGGCAAATGGCCTTCACAAGTTTTGATTATGCAAGAAAATTGGATAGGAAAATCAGAAGGAGCAACGATAAAATTTCAGGTTAAAGATTCATCAGACTACATAGAAGTTTTTACAACAAGACCGGATACTATTTTTGGCGTTACGTTTATGGCATTGGCACCGGAAAATCCACTTGTTTTAGACCTTGCAAAAGACACTCCATATTTTGAAGAAGTTAAAGCTTTCGTAGATAAAATTAAAGCAATGTCTACAAAAGAAAGGGGAATTGTTGAAGAAAAAGAAGGCGTGTTTACAGGAAAGTATGCAATAAATCCACTTACAAAAGAAGAGATTCCTATATATGCAGCAAACTATATACTTTGGGGATATGGAACAGGAGCGATTATGGCAGTTCCGGCTCATGATGAAAGAGATTTTGAGTTTGCAAAAAAATATAACCTTCCTATAAAAGTAGTAGTGCAGCCAAAAGATAAAGAATGGGATTTTGAAAAATCAGCGTATGAAGAAGAAGGAGTTTTAATAAACTCAGGAGAATTTAGCGGACTTGAATCTTCAAAAGCAAAGCAAGAGATTACAAAATATTTAGAAGAAAAAGGTTTAGGAAAGAAAACCATAAACTATAAACTAAGAGACTGGAACATCTCTCGCCAAAGATACTGGGGTACTCCTATACCTATTATTTACTGTGATGATTGTGGAATAGTTCCGGTGCCGGAAGAAGATTTACCTGTTGTCCTTCCGCAGGATGTAGAATTTACAGGAGTTGGTGGGTCTCCTTTGTCAAAGGTAGAAGAGTTTGTCAATACAACCTGTCCTAAGTGTGGAAAGCCGGCAAAAAGAGAAACAGACACGATGGATACATTCGTTGACAGTTCATGGTACTTTTTAAGATACTGCGACTCAAAAAATGACAAACTTCCTTTTGATAGAGATAAAGTTGACTACTGGATGCCAGTTGATATATACATTGGCGGTATAGAGCACGCGGTTTTGCATCTTTTATATTCGAGATTTTTCACTAAGTTTTTAAAGGATATAGGATTAGTATCTGTAGATGAACCGTTTGAAAAGCTTCTTACCCAGGGAATGGTATTGAAAAAATGGATAAGCGTAGGTAAGCTTCTTGAAATTTTAGGCGTAGATGAGAATATATCGGTAGAAGAGTTTAAAGAGAAGTTAGAGGAGTTTGTAAGTAAGAGGTAGAAGTGGTTGAAAGTGAGAATGTTTCAAAATAATTCTTAAGATTTGATATACTATCATTTTGCATTTCTTGTGTTTTTGTCATTCTGCAGCCGGCGAAGAATCTCATTTTTTCTCCTTATTCCTTTCAAATAACAACAATAGAGGAGATTCTTCGGACTAAAGTCCTCAGAATGACAGACAAAAGTAAGCTCATTTTACACATATATTATACAACTTATTATTAGTTTATTTATTTTTCTTTTCATTATTTGATTGTTTAGTTGAATTGCTTTCGTCATCTTCCTTTTTTTGGTATTCTTTTGGGTATTCTATTGCTATAACTTTATCTGCTGGTATGTGAATTCTAACGTTGGAGTCTTTACTACACCCAACAATATATTCTGAACCCGTTCTAAGGAATATGAAGAATTTAAATGTTCGCCAGTATTTATTGTTTTGTATATCTTGAGATAATAAACATTTAGGTTGACACTCTTTTAAGTAAGTTTCGAGCCCTGTTTTTTCAATGTATTCTTTATCTAATGTTAAATTTGCTTCAATGTAGCCGAGTTTTAACAGTTGAAATGGTGCGGTTAAGAAAAAGCCTGCATAAATTATTATTACTAATACAGGGATATATATTATAGAAAAAAGCAAAGCATCTTTATCTTTGTCTATTATAACACGCTTTAAGAGAGATTTTATAGAAAGAAATAGGATTAGTTGAAATAGTAGAAATAATACTAAAGCAGATAGAAATTTTACTATGGAAAACGTGGACATCTTAATTCCAATGATAGTAAAAATAAAGAAACCTCCAAGTTTGAATAATATAACATTAAAAAAAATATAGCTAAGCAAAGAAAGATAAGTTATTATTTTTTTTGATAATTTATCTACTATAGATAGAATAGAATTATTTTCATTATTAATATTTTCATTCTCTCCTTTTAAATTATTTTCTTCAATGATTTTCTCATGCAGATAAAAAACTAATGGAAAAACGATTAAAATAATGAGAGATATGGACATCGCGAATATGTAATAGAATAAAGATATATCAATCGTTCGAGGGAAATCTTTTACTATAAAGTAAGAATATATTAAAAGCCATAAACTACCAATAATTAGAGCTAATGAGGAAGATGCTAAAAAAAATTTATTTAATAATTCAAATTTCTCTTTTAGATTCTCTTCCTTCTTTTCTTCCATCTCCCTACTCTTTATTTAATTAAAATCTTTCTTCAAAAATTACACATTATACAACTATTACTCACACCCTTCCAATCTCTATCTCATCAAAACTTTCAACCTGTTTGAAAGGAAAATTATCTATGTACTCAGCGTCTAACGGTCTTACAAGCCTAATAACATTATATCCAGCAGAAGCAGCTGCTATTATTTCATCCGGATTATCTGATAAAAATAAAATCTCTGAAGGATTAAACCCTATCTCCTTTGCAATCTTTACATAAGACTGTTTATCTTTTTTATTTCCAATATTAGTATCAAAATAGCCAGAAAATAGATAATTTAAATCTCCATAATTTGTATTAGAAAACAAAAGCTTTTGAGCTTTTACAGAGCCGGAAGAATATATAAAAATCTTTATTCCAGAATCAAACCATTCTTTTAACTTATTATAAGCATCCGGATATACAAATCCCTGCAGTTTACCAGATTTATAACCCTCTTCCCAAATCAGCCCTTGCAGCTCTTTTAAAGGAGTAATTTTTTTATCCTCAACTATCCAACTTTTAAGAATTTCTATCACCTCTTCCAAAGAAGCATCACTTTTATCAATCTCCTTCTTTACATCTTCTATAATTTTTTGTACTTGTAGATTTTGAAGATTGTTCTTTACAAACTCTTCTATTTTTTCATAAGAATAAGGAAACAGTACATCTTTTACGAAAGAGATTGGCGTTGTTGTGCCTTCTATGTCTGTTAAAACTGCCTTTATCATTGAGTTTTCTCCTCTTTTTTGATAAGATTTTACCAAATTTAAATTTTAAACATCAAGGGAAAGGTGAAAACAATAAAAATTTTTGCTGATGGTTCAAGTCTTGGAAATCCCGGACCTGGTGGTTATTGTAGTATTATAGTAGGCGAAAAAAAACGAGTTATTGTAAAAGGTGGAGAAAAGCAAACTACGAACAATCGGATGGAATTGATGGCGGTAATAAAAGCCCTTGAAAAGATTAAAAATAGCTATAATATAGAGCTTTACACTGATAGCAAATATGTAGCTAACGGTATAAACAGCTGGCTTGAAAAATGGAAGAAGAACGGCTGGAAAACATCGGACAAAAAGGATGTATTAAACAAAGACTTATGGCAAAAATTAGACCAGCTTTTACAAAAACATAATGTAAAAGCATATTGGATTAAAGGACATAACGGACATCCTGAAAACGAATACTGTGATAAAGTAGCAAAAATGGAAGCATTAAAGTATATGCGAAATGAAGAAAAATAAGGTAAAAACAATTTATGTATGTAATGAGTGTGGGGCAACCTATCCAACGTGGGTAGGAAGGTGTTCTGTATGTGGTGCGTATAACTCTGTTGTTGAAGAGATAAAACAAGATACAAAAACAGTTTTCAAACCACAATCGACCTCTCAAGCATTGCCAATAACAAAGTTAAAAAAAGAAGCAGAAGTAAAGCGATATTCAACAGGATTTGAAAGCTTGGATAATGCGCTTGGCGGTGGATTTGTAGATGGTCAGGTTGTCCTTGTCTCCGGTGAGCCGGGGGTTGGTAAGTCTACACTACTTTTACAAATCTCATCTTACTTTGCAAATGATAAAAAAGTTTTATACATATCAGCTGAAGAATCTCAGTATCAGATTTACATTAGAGCAGAAAGATTAAATGCTTTAAAAGAAAATCTTTATATTTTATCTGAGACAAATCTTGAAGCAATTTTACAAGCTATTGAAAACATCAAGCCGGATTTGATAGTTTTAGATTCTGTTCAAACTGTCTATTCAGAAAATTTAGAATCTCCTGCCGGCTCTGTAAGTCAGGTTAAGTATGTAAGCAGTAAAATAACAGAAATTTCCAAATCTAAATCAATAATATCTTTGATAGTAGGCCAGGTTACAAAGGAAGGAAGCATCGCAGGTCCAAAGGTTTTAGAGCATTTGGTAGATACAGTAGCTCAGTTTGAAGGTGAAAGAGGTTATGCTTACAGAATCTTAAAAGTGATAAAAAACAGATTTGGCTCTTCCGGAGAGCTTGCAGTCTTTAACATGACAGAAAAAGGAATGGAAGAAGTTCTGCAGCCATCTTCTTTCTTCTTGGCAGAAAAGCCAGAATCTGCAAGCGGTAGCGTAATCTTTCCATTTACAGAAGGGTCTAAACCAATACTTGTTGAAGTCCAAGCTCTTGTATCTAAAACCTTTTATCCTGTTCCACAGAGAAGAGCCCAAGGAATTGATTTAAACAGACTTTCTTTAATCATTGCTGTTATAGAAAAAGAGTTAAAAATAAATCTAAAAGATAAAGATATCTTTGTAAACGTAGTTGGTGGAATAAACATTGATGAACCTGCAGTAGACCTTGCGGTAGCAACAGCCATTTATTCTTCTTATAAAAATCTGCCAATCCCAGAAAAAACAGCAGTTTTTGGTGAAATAGGTTTAACAGGTGAAGTTAGGTCTGTTTACTACACAGACATCAGATTAAAAGAATGTGAAAAGCTCGGAATAAAAAATGTTTTATGTCCTGTGGAAAAAGAAGACAGTAAATTAAATATAATCACTGTAAAAAAAGTTTCTCAGCTAAGTAAAATATGGCAACCCTGAGCAAGTAATGAAGCGACAATGCTTGTAGATTTACAATTTATTTTATAAATGTCCAGTCAAATCATTAGCGATTCAAGAATTGCAGTCATGCATTTTCTTTTTATACAGGGAATTTTGGTTCAAAGGGTCTCTTTTTTAATAAGGTAAAAAGTGAGTAAGTTAGGAGTAAAAGGATAGATATTTTTCGCTGGCTGCAGAATGATAACGTTGATTTTTGGAATAGTCTTGCCAAGCTTATGAGGGTGTTCCAAAATTTTTGCAAGCTTACCACTCCTTGTCATCTTAAGGCTGAAAGCCTAAGGGTCTCATTTTTTAAAGTCAGAAAGTGCGTAGAAGTAATTCATGAATTGCCCATACATTGAATAAGTGAAAGGTAAAAAAGACATAGATTTTTAACTTGGCTGAAGAATGGCAAAGTTGATTTTTGCATGCAATCTCAAAAGAAAGAAAACTATTTTAAACTAAGCATTTTAAAGAACTCTACAGCCTACTCATTAATCTATCAAACCAAGCTTATTAAAATTCAAAAAAATTTCTGATATAATTAGATAAAACAAAACCCGGAAAGGATTTTAACCTTGAATGATATAATCCAGCAAATAATCTTCACCGGAAGAGTTTTACACGAGTTAAAGCTCGTATCATCCCATGGTGGAAATCTTAGCGTAAAAGATGGAGAATATCTTTACATCACAAAAACAGGAAGAATGGCAGGCTTTTTGACAGAAGAGGATATTATAAAGCTTCCGATCCACAAGGAAACAGAGCAAGATAAAGAAGCATCGATAGAGCTTATCGTCCACAGACAAATCTATAAAGACAATCCAAGCATAAATGCAGTAGTCCATGCTCATCCAATCACAGCCACTGCCTTAGGCTACTTTTTAAGAGAATTTATACCAATGGATATAGAAGGAGAATTGTTCATAAAAAAAGTACCAATCTTAGAAGTAGAAAAACCATCAGCATCCTTAGAGCTTGCTATTGGGGTAAGTAAATTATTTCAAGAAGGTTATAAAATCTGCATAGTCAAAAATCACGGCTCATTTTCGATAGGAAAAACCATCAACGAAGCGTTAAAGTATACATCAACCTTAGAAAACTCGGCGGAGATATTCTACAAATGGATGAGTCTAAAAAAGATGCAGTCATAAATCACTATCTAAATAAGTTTAACATTCTTCCTACTCAGCTAAACCCAAAAGAAAGAGAATTTTTAGAGTCTTTAACCGAAAAATATGAACTTCAAGATATTATTGAAGCAATCAACTTGCTTGATAAAAGACCAAAAAGTTTAAAAACTCTTGAAAAAGAATTGACCAGACACCTTAAAGATTTATCACTTGTCAAGCATAAAGAAATTGAAAATAATCTTCAAACTAACCCACCGGAGAATGAAGAAACTCTAAAGCCTAAAGCCAAAGTATTTAATTCTAAATCTCCCTTGCCTGAAAAATGGAGTTTATTATTTGATAAATACAGCATTCCTGTAAGTATTGTAAATATGTCAAAACTTGAAATGTTAAACGACTATCTTAAAAATGTCTACTTGTCCGACCTTGTAGCTGATTATTTGCTGAAAAAATTATCATCTGAAAAATTAAGCAAATACATAAAAAAAGCTGAAAAACATTTTTCAAACATTAACTTAACAGAATCAGAAAAGGAAGAAGCATATAAAATTTATATTAAGTATTTGATTAAAAAAGATTTAAAAATCTTATTTTAATTTTTAATATACCTTAGGTGAGAAATTATGAAATTTAAAAAAGAGATCCTTCGGCCTTACGGCCTCAGGATGACAGTTAAAGATTGATTGATAAGCATAAGAGAAAGTGCAACCTTATTTGTCATTCTGAGCGAAGTGAAGAATCTCTTGTTTTTGTTGAATTTCTCACCCGATGTTTTTAAAAATCTTATTTTAATATTTTGGCACGGTCGGGTCTATTTCGTCAGACCAAGCTAAAATGCCGCCCTCTACGTTTTTAACACGGGTAAATCCATTTTGTAATAGCCATAAAGTAGCCTGAAGACTTCTATTTCCACTTCTACAAAATACATATATATCCTTATCTTTTGGAAGGCTGTTTATAACTTTTGGAAGACTCATAAGCGGAACAAGCATCGCATCTTTCTCTTTAATTCTTGAAAAAGCGTATTCTTGCGGTTCTCTTACATCTAACAATATAAAATCTTCACCTTTATCTATCTTTTCTTTTAACTCTTTAACGGATATATGTATTTTTTTGTACGTCTCTTTATCCAAGTACATCCTTATCTCCAATTCTTTTTATCTTTTGAAATATTATAGTATTTTAATATTCTAAACTCAAAATCTTGATGATAAAAGTCATTAATAAAAGTGTTCCAAGATTTTTGTAAGCTTATCTTTCCGTGCCATCCTTAGGCCGAAGGATCTTATCTTTTGATTTTTTGATTAAAAAGAAAAATAGGAGATTCTTCACCAGCTGCAGAATGACGATACTGTTTTTTCAAGCAGACCCTATTCGTCATAGTTAAAATCGTAATTTTTCTGTTATAATTAAAAATAAAAACCTAAGAAGGTGCTGGATGTTTAAGCTTTTCACTATTTTGTTTATAGTAATATACTTTTTATCTTCCATTAGCTTTTGGGTTTATTTATATACAAAAAACTCTAAATATCAAAAATATGGCTATTCTTTCTTTGGAGCCGGGTTTACACTTCAAATTTTAGTATTCTTATTAAGAACCTACGAAATTAAAGCCTTGCCTTTAAATACATTGGAAGAACTTTTAAGCTTTTTAGCGATTATTATATCAGCTGTTTTTTATGGGTTTTCCTTTGTTTACAGAAAAAAATTAATAGAGTTTGGCTCTCTGATTGCACCTCTGGTTATGTTTTTGACTGCTTTTTCTTTACCTTTACGCTCAGAAAATCAAAATATCTATAACAACATCTGGTTTTATCTTCATGTGGCATCTTTGATTTTATCTTACGGTTTAATAGTTTTTTCTTCCATTGCTGCTATTTTATACATTCTTACAGATAGAGATTTGAAAAATAAAAAACTAAACTCTTTCTTTGTCTCTAAATTTTCTTCTTCTTTAACATTGATTCAAAATCTTGAGTACAAATCTGTTATTTTAGCTTTTATATTTTTAAGTCTTGGATTAATAGCATCATCTATATGGACTGCTATTTACGTAGGTAAACATTGGACTTGGGATATAAAGCAGACAATGCTATTTTTACTTTGGATTTTTTATGGTTTTATTTTACATACAAGAATCATTAAACAGATTAAAGGCAGGAAAGCTTCGTATTTGACTTTAATCGGCAGCTTGTTTGCTTTTATAGTATTTTGGCTGATAGGTCATCCAACTTTTCAATAGTGGTCGCTTTCTAAGTCGTAAGATTTAGTTTGATTGGGTTTTTCTCTCTCTGAGTAAATCAGTACATACTCTGCTAATTTTTTTGCGTCTTCATAAGGAATGTTAAAAGGTGGCATATATGCAAATCCTGGCCAGTTTGATGGATTTGGTTTTATGATAAGTTTTGCGACTTTATCAATAGCTTGCTTACTTTTTCCATACCTTTCCCTTATCTCTTTAAAAGATGGTGCCGCAAGTCTTTCCGTTGGTGAATGACAAGAACCGCATCCATACTTTTTGAATAAAAATTTCCCATTATCCGCAAAAGAAGCGTTTGATATGAGAAGTATAAATAAAATCGAAATACTTTTTGAAAATTTCATGACAGAAGAAAATCAGGGGGCTGGTGCCCCCCATTTTTAGAATTACTTGTTTGAAAGAATGAATTGTGCTAATGCTTTTAATTCATCGTCTTTCATAGCTTTTGTAGTGTTGAGCTGTGGCTTCATCACAGCTTCTTTAGCTGGGTCGACGATAGCCTTTCCTTGTCCTTTTAAGAACTTGATAAGGTCAGCTTCTTTTCCAGCGTAAGCAGATGCAATTTTCTTTAAAGATGGTCCAACTGTGTCAGCTGCTGCTTGGTGGCAAGCTGTACATCCTTTTTGTTGGAAAAGAGCTTTTCCGTCAGCCGCAAATGAGCCAGCAGTCAATACTGCTACTGAGAGTGCAGATAAAACTAACTTCTTCATGCTTCATACCTCCTATTAAAAAATTTCATTTAATAATCTAACCTATTCTAAATACTCTGTCAATTACAAATTTTTAATTTAACTTTAATTTTTAATAACTCAAAAACCATGCCAAAATAAAATGTTAATCTGTTAGCTTCTCCATAAGCTTAGATTTCTAATTTTGCAATTTTTCAAAAAAGTTTGCAAAAGTTTTTAAAGATTGTTATATTTATACTAATAAGAGATGATTAATGTCATAACAAAATAATAATGATTACTGATAAGATTGATTAAAACTTTTAAAGGGAGGTTTATCTCATGGAAGAAAAAGTAATCTTAGTAGGTCAGCAAGTACCAGATTTCGAGATGGAAACTTACGACCCATCAACAGGGAAGTTTGGAAAGTTCTCTTTAGCAGACGCTAAAAAAGAAGGAAAATGGACAATTTTGTTCTTCTATCCAGCAGACTTTACGTTTGTATGTCCAACAGAATTAGCAGATTTAGCTGAAAAGTATGAAGAATTAAAGAAGCTTGGAGCTGAGGTTATTTCTGTTTCTACAGATACAAAATTCGTTCACCTCGCATGGCAAAGGGATGAAAAATTACTTGCAAACGTAAAATATCCGATGGGTGCAGACCCAACAGGAAAAATTTCAAGAATGTTTGGAGTATATGACTGCAGCACTGGTTTAGCTTTAAGAGGAACTTTCATCATCAACCCAGAAGGAAAGCTTGTATCTTCTGAAGTTAACTTCTACAACGTAGGAAGAAATGCAGATGAGCTTGTAAGAAAGATGAAAGCTAACGCATACTTAATGTCTCATCCGGATGAAGCTTGCCCGGCTAAATGGGAACCAGGTAAGAAGACATTAAAACCATCTGAAGAGCTTGTAGGACACGTTTACGAAGCTTTACAAGATTAAAAATATATGGGGGCTGTTTTTGCCCCCTTATACAAACAATTATGATATTTAAACTAATTAGATATAAACCGCAAAAAATAGAGATAGAAATTACAGAACATCAACTAATCCAAATGTTCCCTATAGAAATTACAGAGCATCCAAATTTTGGTATTATCCAAAGATTTTGGAAATCAGAAAATCAAACTTACAGCATAGATAATTTTGATGTATCGCAAATTTTAGACCTATCAACCACAAAAATATATAAAAGATTAAAAGACGATGTTATGTTAGATATTTTAAACAAAGAAGAAAAGCTAAAAATTGTGCTTATTTACAATCATACAGAAGATGTTTATGACCTGATTAAGTTATATCCTCAATAGATCTTCCTTTTGCTTCAACGCCAAACTTAGACCATATAGAAAATCCTACAAAACCTACAAGCCACAGCATACTTAAACCTAACACGCTCAATTTATAATCTATAGTTGCAAGATAGGTGAGTATCGGCGGAGCCATCATTCCAGAGATTCTTCCGATGGCAGATAAAACACCGATAGCTGTAGCCCTTAAATAAGAAGGATAAACCTCCATAGCAGAAACATAAGCAACGCTTGCAAAAGAGTATGCAACCAATGAATAAACAAAAACTGTAGTATAGATTTCCTGTGATGTTAAAAAGAAGAAAGATGTCAAGAGAGAAAATAAAGCTATGGTCGTTCCTGTTATTTTTCTACCAAGCTTGTCAGAAAAAAAAGATACAACTATACCACCGATTAAACCACCTATGCTTGCAATTAGTAGAAGATTTGGAATTTCTTTTGTAGAAAGATTATACTGATTTGTGATTACCAAAGGTAAGATAGTAATAAAGCCGTAGTATGTTGTGAAAATTGTAAAACTCACAGACGCTCCAAATAAAAACCTTCCTCTGTACTTTTTGAGAATAATCTTAACCGCGTCTAATAAACTACCCTCAAATACAGGAATTTCACACTGTTTGTTTATTGGCTTTACATGATATTTCTTTTCTAATTTAGATACAATCTCTTCTGCTTTTTCTGTTAGTCCTTTTGATATTAGCCATCTTGGAGATTCTGGAATGAAAAATCTTATAAATACTATCAATATTGCTAAGCTACCGCCAAATAAAAATGCATACCGCCAAGCTTTTTCCTCTGGAAATGAAGACAGTAGATACATTCCAACTAAAGAAGCAAAAATACTTCCAAGATTCCATGATGCAGTTATAAAACCATCAACCCTTCCCCTAAATCTTGATGGAATAAACTCATCTATCGCCGAATGGATAGCAGAAAACTCACCGCCAAGTCCAAATCCTGTGATAAATCTTAAAAGCAGTGCAATTTCAAAAGAGTTAGCAAAGCCTGTTAAAAATGTTCCAAGAGAGTATAAAAGTAGTGTTATGAAAAATATTTTCTTTCTTCCCAGCTTATCAGCTAAATAACCAAAAATAAACGCTCCAACTAAAGCACCAATTAAAAAACTGCTAACAAGCCAAGATGATTGAAAAACAGATAGGTTTAAAGATTTAGCCGTAGACTTTAAAACTACGCTTACAATAACAACTTCAAAAGCATCTAATATCCATGTTATGCCAAGAGCCATAACAAACTTAGTATGAAACCAAGTCCATGGAAGGTTATCAAGTCTACAAGTTAAATCTGTTTTTATATATCTCATTTGTTATCTTTCTTCTTTAGAGCTTGTTTGATAATATTCCTTCCGGGATTTTCCTGCATACATGACTTATACCCACACATTCTACATAAAATATCATTTGGATTATATCCTTTTGAATATCCATTCTTTATAACTTCTTCCGGTAAACTTTCTATTTCTTTTTCTAAATCTTCTTTTTTTATCATTTAGATTTCCTACGTTTTTTATTCTATTTTAGAATAAAGAAAATTACTTAAATTATGAGATTCTTCACAATAAGATTTTATGTCATTTACTTAAGCAGTGTTTAAGACAAACTAGAAGATAGAGTTAACAAAAAGAAGAAGTACAGATTTAAAAATAATAAATTACGTAATAGTGAGTATTCTAAAGTTTTTGTAGATTGCAGAATGTATATGAAAAATAACTTTACGTTTGCACGTCATCCAGAGGACTTTAGTCGGACGGGTCTCATCTCTTATAAAATAAGATTAAGAAGCAATGGTTTGAAAAAAGGGAGACCCTTCGCATGGCTTCAAAATGACAACTTTACTTTTGTAAGGGCGATTCATGAATCGTCCCTACTCTTGCCTTGTCATCCTGGGGTCGAAAGGCCGAAGGATCTCATGCAGAAGAATGACATATAAGGTTACCTTTTCTTTGATGTTTATTATTAAACCTTTTCCTGTCATTCCGAAGACCTTAGCCCGAAGATTCTCATTTTTAAATTCTATAAGAATCACTTATTTCTCGCCCGAGGTATAGTATAAAGAATATTTTTATTATAAAGGGGCTATTTAAAAGCCCCCAGCGTAATTATTATTCACAGCTTGGACATATCTTTGCAAGCAATGGGTCAGTAGGACAGCCGTCTAAGCTTCCTGCTTTAACCTTGTCAACTATCTCATCACCATATTTTTCTCTTGCCATTCTTTCCAATTCTTCCAATTCTCTGCTTTTTGCAAGTCCAAATCCTCTTCTTTCTCCTCTCTTGTTTACGTTCATTGTGTATTTTTCACCTTTGATAGTCTTGTCTATAAAGCAGTAGTAGGTTGATTTAAGTCCTTTTTCCCAGGCGTACATATAGATATTTTCCATATCATCTCTTAAATCTTCTTCTATGTATAAAGATTTAGAAACAGCTTGGTCTATATACTCTTGGAATGCTGCTGCTATATCAATTTGTCTGTATGGGCTTACTTCGTATGCTGTTTTGAATAGCCTTTTATCTACTACTCCTTCTAACTCATCTATATACTGAATACTTCCTTGATTTGCTTTTATTTTTTCAAGCATCTCTTCGTTCCAGATACCCTTTTCCTCCAACATTTTCATAAGCGGCTTGTTTACTACGATAAATTTACCTGATAGCGTATCTCTTGAGAAGATATTAGAGAAGTAGTTGTCAATACTTGAAGAGGTTCCTGCTATGATTGAGATTGATGCTGTTGGTGCTATTGCAAGCAAGACTGCGTTTCTTCTTGGAGGATATTCGTAATTACCTTCATAGTAATGCGGGAATGCTCCTCTCTCTTTTGCCAACTCTTCAGATTTTCTATACACTGTTTCTCTCATAAATTTGGCTATCTCTTTTGCAAGCTCTATAGCTTCATCGCTGTCGTATGGAATTCCAAGATAGATTAATGCTTCATGGAATCCCATTAGTCCTATTCCAATAGGTCTTAAGTCCATTGTATTTCTTCTTGACTCTTCTGACGGATAAAAGTTTTTATCTAAAATGTTATCAAGTGCAACAACCATTGTTTCAAGTGTATCTTTTAGTTTATCCCAATCTATTACGTGAGACGTGAGACGTGATACGTGATACGAGGTTTTTTCGTTAGATTTTGTCTCTTCACCTCTCACCTTTAAGTGTCTTGCTAAGTTAACAGATGCAAGGGTGCAAACTGCCGTTGACTGAGGGGAGTTTGGTATTGATATTTCTGTGCATAGGTTAGAAGAGTTAATTACACTGTATTTAGGACATGGGTTGTGTCTATTGTGTGCATCTTTGAAAGTAAGCCATGGATGCCCGGTTTTTGCAAGCTTAAATAGATACTTTTTATAAAAATCTCTACTGTCTATCTTTTTCCAAAGCTGCAGCTCTCCTCTTTCTGCTTTTTCTATACATTCTTGGTATTTTTTAGCAAACTCTTCTCCCCAAGCAGTCACTAATTCTGCACATTCTGCAGGGTCAAATAGATAGATAGGCTCTCCTTCTTTAATCCTTCTCATTATTTCATCCGGCATCCATAAAGCTGTGTTTAAAGAAGGAGTTCTAAAGTATGGGTTTCCTGTAGTTTCTCTTAAATCTAAAAATGCTTCTACGTCTAAGTGCCAAGGCTGCAAGTACATAACTTGACTGCTTCTTCTTCTACCACCTTGCTGGATTGCGTTTACGATAGTATCAAAGATTTTTATAAATGGAATTATTCCGCTTGATTTTGCATTTAAAGAATGAATTTTTGACCCTGTAGCTCTGATTCTTGTAATATCTGTTCCAACTCCGCCTGCATATTTTGCCAAGAATGCAGTTTCTTTTGCTTTATCCATGATAGACTCAAGAGAATCATCAACTACGTTTACATAACAGCTTGAATACTGATTTGTAAGAGTTCCTGAGTTAAATAAAGTTGGCGTTGAATGTAAGTATTCAAGGTTTGATAGTTTGTCATAGATTTTTAATATTTCTTCTTCTGTATTTCCTATTCCCATTGCCACTCTCATAAAGAACCACTGAGGCTTTTCTATGGTTTCAAAATTTCTATCTTTCATGAGATATCTATCTTTTAACGTTGATAGTCCAAAGTAATCAAGATTGTTATCTCTTGAGTAATCTATTTTAGATTCAAGCAGGTCTATGTCAAAATTTTGAAGCTGCGGTTTTAGCAATTTTTCAGCTACGCCGTAGTTTATGTAATCTTTAAACGAAGAAAATCTCCTTTCTATTCTTCTGTTTATGATTTTCAAAAGCTGTCTTGTTGCTATCGTGTCATAGATTGAACCTGTTGGAATAAGATGCTCTATAGCTTTTAATACTAAATAGTCCAACTCTTCTGTTGTAACCACTTCAGGGATTTTTAAGTCAAGTTCTTTTGTGATTTTGAAGACTATTTCGTAATCATCAGGTAGGTCAAGCCCTTCAAGAAGTGCAAATATAGCATCTACGAGCCTTTTCATCTGAAATTTTTCTTGCGTTCCATCTCTTTTTACAACAATTCTGTTTTTGTGTCCGTTCATTCGCTTGCCTCCTTTTATAAATTTTTTACTTGTTTTTTTGCTTAACTTATCACTCCTTTCTTGATTCTCTCTTCTTCTAATTTCAAGGTTTCAATTATTGATTTAATAGTTTCTATTTCTTTATCCACTGATTCTTTTGCTTCTTGTATAAGCTCTTGGATAGGTTTATCATATCTTATAGTAAAGGGTTTTGGAAATGCGAAGAATATTCTGTTTCCTATTATTGATAAGTAAAAGTTCCCAATTGAATTTCTCAGGTTTATTATTTTTTCCATTATTGCGGGAGTAAGTGTTTTTCTAAGTTGTATTTGATCTGTGGTTTCGATATCGAAATATTTATTAAATTGTTCACTTTCAAGCTGTGCTTTTTTGTATTTTCTTTTTCTTTTAGATAATAAATTGAATGTTAAAGATATTAGTATTATCGTTATTATTACTACTACAAATAGCATGATGAACTTCAAGTTTTGTTGAGAGGCTCTATTAATAGCTTCTTCGGATATTTGTATTTTGTTTGAAGATGAGAGCGACGACGCAAGAGTTGATGATAATATTTTAGGAGCCATCAGTATAGCAAACGCAAAAACAGATAATGCTATGGCTAATAGAATTGCAATATTTAGCGGATTTTCTTTGTTGTTTTTTGGTCTTAGTATCACTGATTTTTTATAAAACGGTGTTCTTACAATATACATTCTTCCGTCAAATATTACTGTTTCCTCAACATCTCCACCTTTTTCTTTATGTCTTTTCCATAGAGTTATATTTGAAGCTTTATATGGTAAGCCTGATATTTCTCCTTCTATCAAATTATTTGATTCAAAACGGTTTGGGTATTGAAAAAGTTTTGAAGACATAACCTCTTTTAGAGTTAGTCCACTTTCATGGTTAAAGTTTGCGTTTTTTTCTTTAAATGTAGGCGCATAAACTGTTTTAGAGATTTTTTGATTTATTGATTTTTTTAAGCGTTGGTTTATAAAGGTTAATATTATTACTGTTATAGATGCTACAAGTAAAAACTTAAGGGTGGGTGGGAAAATTTGATTTGTTGTGTTTAATGGTTTTTCAAAGAGCGATATGATATTTTTTAGGAGTGTAAAAATGATTACAGCAATAAGTATTCCAATGATAATATTTAAAGTTTTAATCGTTAGATAAATATTTTTTCTTTCTTTTTCTAATTTTTCTAATTCCTCTTGGTTCAAGTTCTCCATGTTTTCTCCTTTTTGAGGTTTTTAGTTATTATTTATTATTCCCTTTTTAATTTTCTCTTCTTCTAATTTTAAAGTCTCAATTATTGACTTAATTGTTTCTAACTCTCTTTCTACTGCTTGTTTTGCTTCTTCTATAAGTTCTTGGACGGGTTTATTGTATTTTATAGCGAAGGATTTTGGGAAAGCGAAGAAGATTTTGCTTCCTATTATTGACAGGTGAAATTCTCCGATAGAGCTTCTTAAGTTTATTAATTTTTCCATTACTGCAGGAGTAAGTGTTTTTCTAAGCTCTACTTGGTCTTGTGTTTCAATGTCAAAGTATTCGTTAAATTGACCGCTTTCAAGCTTTGCTTTTCTATATCCCTTTTTTCTACTGGATAAAAAGGGGCTGATTATTGTTAGTATGATTATTAGTATAAAGCCAATAAAAAATAGTAGATTTTTTTTGAAGAATTCTACTACTCCTTCTTTATAGTATGGATCTGAAAGTATAGGCAGCAAAAGGTTGTGTATAATTAATCCTATGGCTATTAGAATGATGATTGCTGATACTGCAATGTTTAATAGCTTTTCTTTTCCGATCTTTTTTGATTTAAGTATTATTCCTTTTTTGTAGAATGGAGTTTCTATAATGTACATTCTTCCGTCGAATATTACTGTTGTAGATGTATGAGTATGTCCGTCTTTGTCTGTTTCTGTGTGTTCTTCCAGCAATGTTATGTTTGAAGCTTTGTATGGGAAATTTGATATTTCTCCTTTTGTAAGGCTACTTGATGTAAATCGGTCAGGTTTCGGGAAGAGATTAGATGACATAACTTCATCAAGAGTTAATCCGTCATCGTAGCTGAACTCAGTATTTTTTTCTTTAAAGGCAGGTTCGTAGATTGCTTTGGAGATTTCTTTGTTTATTGAGTTTTCTAGATATCTGTTCACAAGAACCAATATTATTATTAAAGGGATTGTTATGAATGGAAGAACGAAGGAATCTCCAAAGTTTGGATTAAAAGCATTTGAAAACATAAAAAGAAAGGTTCCAATAAAAAGTATTACAACAGCAATATTTAGCGTTTGGATTATTAGATAAATAGTTTTTCTTTTTCTTTCTATTTTATTTAGTTCTTCTTGGTTCATAGTTTTTTCCTATTTTTTAAAGAGTTCTCCAATATCTATATTAGCTCTTTCTTCCTCTGGTATTGTAAATACTTCTTTTCTTTGTAGTCCTAACATTTTTGCAATAAACGTAAATGGAATTTGTTCTAAGATGTTGTTATATTCTGTTACTGCTTGGTTGTAAAATCTTCTTGCTGCTGCAATTGATTCTTCAACATCTGTTAGCGTTGCTTGGAGTTGTAAAAAGTTTTGACTAGCTTTAAGTTGTGGATAGTTTTCAAATCTTACTGCAAGCGTGCGTAAAGCTTTCGAAAGCTCTTGTTCTATTTGTAATCTTTTTTCCGGGTCTTCAATTTTTTCTGCAGATTCACGAAGTCTTGTTATTTTTTCTAAAAGGTCTTTTTCATACTGCATATAGGCTTTTACGCTTTCAACAAGATTTGGTATTAAGTCTCTTCTTTTTTTAAGTTCTGCATCAATTGATCCAAGTGCGTTATCCACGTTGTTTTTCTTTGAGATAACAGTATTATAGATTAAGATGAAGCCTATTATTATGATAGCTATGACTATAAAAATGATTAATTCCACCTCTCTCCCTCCCTAATTAGCTAAAAATTCGTATACTCAGTAGCAGATACTTCAAAGAAGTTTGTTAGCTTCTTAACGTCTTCTTTTTGCAGGAATTTTAGTGGGTTTTGGTCTATTCCAAACTGTGGGTCAAATCCAAGCTCTATTAATCTTCTATCTGCTATATATTTCATGTATCTTTCAAGCTCTGCATAAGAAACGCCAAAGATGGTTGTCCCGCCGAATTTAGCTTTTAGATAGTTTAATTCAAGCTCTACAGCATCAATAATTGACTGTCTTATGTTTTCAACAAATTGGTAATCATCTACTATTTCAGGATTTTCTTCAACCATTGTTAAGATGGCTTCTATACCGTTTTGTAAGTGGAGGCTTTCATCTATCAAAATAAGCTCTACACCGCTTACTACGTTTTTCATCTTTCCCGTGTCTTTCATAGCAAAGAAGTGTGCAAATGCTGAATAGAAAAATAATCCTTCTTGAATGATGTTGTTTAAAAGTATAGAAGTTAGTATCTGCTTTTTACCTTCTATCGTGTCTGGGTCTGCCTTCCCATAGGTTATTCTGTCAACTGCTCGAACGATTAATTCTTGCTTTTCTTTTAGAAGCCGGTCTTCAAGGGTGATGTTGTATATTCTTTTTCTATCCATATCAAAGGAGTTTAAAATTATTTCGAAAAAGTCTGAATGAATGTTTTCCATAAACATTTGAGTAGAAAAGCTCATTTTTGCGTATGGGTCTGTTAAAACCGGGAAAAATCCATTTCCAACAACGTTTTGGACTAACAATTCAGATGATGCAAAGTAGCCAACAGCACTGTCGAATAAATCTTTTTCTGTAGGTGAGAGAGATTTATAATCAAGCACATCTTGCTGGATGTTTAACTCTTCAGGAAACCATACAGCTTTTTTCTGCTTAGTGTATAACTCTTTAAAGATAGGGTATCTTGGATTTTCTGATAGTCTAATGTTGTCTCTAACCGATGTTTTTCCTATAAGTGCCATGTCTGCTACCTCCACTATATATAGTATGTAAAACTTAATGATACACTAAATATAGTGTAATGTCAAATATTCCAAAGATGTTTTAATTCAATGACTTTAGATAAAGTTAATTGTGCAAGGTAATGACTTTAGAAAAAATTTTTTAATTTAATTTGGTTAAATGATTGTAGGAATAGTTTTTTTCAACAAAACGTTTATTCTAAAGCTGGACAAGTAATTTTAGCCTTATAAAATTCATCGTCAAAGTTAAAGAAATTGAGGCTAATTACAAAAATCCACACTGTCATTCTGCAATCGGCGAAGAGTCTCATGTTTTTATTTTCAAGCCAAAAAATTAAAAAAGAGGTTCTTAGGACGAAAGTCCTCAGGATAACACGTAAAGGTAAGCTTACAAAAATTTTGGAACACGATTAAGATAACTATCCATGGCTTATAAACATCACTTCAAATTTTCTTTTATATTCTTTAAATGGGTCTCATAATCTTCTGAAAAGATATGTCGTTTCCTGTCTTTTGATAAGACATAATAGTAATAGTTGGATTTGGTCGGGTTTAACACAGCTTCTAACGAAGAGATTGTAAAACTACAAATTGGAGTTGGTGGAAGACCTTTGACTTTATAAGTATTAAATGGAGAATCTATAACCATATCACTTTTATTTAGCTTCCCATCCCATTTATTAGCAAGCTTTAAAGCATAAATGACCGTTGGGTCAATCTGAAGCCTCATGTCAGATTTTAATCTGTTAAAAATAACTCCGGCTATGATTGGCTTTTCTCCTTCATAGTATGCTTCTTTTTCTATCATAGATGCGATTATCATTGCTTCATAAAAAGATATATTTTTCTTATAAAACGCTGAATAATCTTTGCTTTCTACTTTTTGTTTGTAAGGCAAATATCTTTTTTCAAAGACTTTTAGAAACTTTTTTATCAATGTTTCAACAGTTTCTTTTTCTGAAATCGCGTAGCTCTCCGGTGGAAAGTAGCCTTCAAAAGAGCTTCCTACAAGCCCATATTTTCTAACATTTTTTTCATCAAATACATACTTTAAAAATTCTTCCTTTTTAACTATCCCTTCTTTTTCAAGCTTGTTTGCAATATCTATTAAGTCCTCTCCGGGTATGATAGTAAAGTATTTTTGCTTAACCTCTCCTTTTGCTATCTTTCCATAAACATCTATTACAGAATACTTTCCTTTAAACTCATACAATCCGGATTTTAATGTTTGATTTTTTATCAGTGCTAAAATGACAAAAAGATATTTGTTTAATATTACATTCTCATCTTCAAGTTTTTGTGCAATCTCTACGGTCTTTAGACCTTTTTCAATGCTAACTTCTGCATTTACATCTTTTTTGTAAAAAAATAAAGATGAAAGTCCTAAGAAAATTAGAGATATTAGACTAATAGCTATAATCAGCCGCTTCATTGCTCAAAGATAACCTGTCAAGATATGTTTGAAGTATAAAAACTGCCGACAAACTATCTATTTTTTCTTTTTTGTTTTTCTTTTTTGTTTGTGATAATGTTTTTTCTGCTAAGGATGATGTAAATCTTTCGTCTATAAAGATTATTTCTATATCTTGTGGAATGTGATTTTTTAGATTTTCGGCAAACTCTTTCGTATATCTTGCCTGCTCTCCTTCTTCACCTTTTAGCGTTAAGGGTAGTCCAATGACTATTTTTGAGATTCTATAATTTTTTATTAAATCATTGATTTTTTCAAACACTTTGTCATCGTTTAGAATAAAATCAAGAGGCGTTGCCGTAACTCCAAACGGATCGCTTACAGCAACACCAATCCTTTTTAATCCTATGTCAAGACCTAAAATTCTACTCAAGCTTGTACAGGCTCTTCCTTGGAAGATATACCGGCTATCTTATATATCAAACAAAATCCTGTGATTGCTGTCAATATTAACACAACGCCAACAAACGTTGCAATCACAAACACTCCACCTTTTTCAACTCCAAAAAATACAAGTATTGAACCTACTAAAATTCTTACAAGTGCATCCCACAATCCCATCACAGCTTACCTCCATTTATAAAGTTATAAGCGTTTCAACTTCTTCATATTTTGCAACTTCATCAGGATGCGCAATTCTGCCAAGAACCGCTGATGCTGCAGCTACTGCAGGGCTTGATAAGTATACTTGGCTTTTTGGATGTCCCATTCTTCCTACAAAGTTTCTGTTTGATGTAGATAAGCAAACCTCACCCTCTGCAAGAATACCCATATGACCACCAAGGCATGGACCACATGTAGATGTGCTTATCAAACATCCCGCATCTGCCAATATCTCAATTATACCTTCATGTAATGCTTGTTTATAGATTTGGTCTGATGCAGGTATTACAATGCATCTAACCTCTGGATGTACTTTTTTACCTTTTAAAATTGCTGCCGCTATTCTTAGGTCTGAAAGTCTTCCATTTGTACATGAGCCTATAAATACTTGGTCGATGTGGGTTCCGGCTACTTCACTAACAGGTTTTACGTTTGATGGCAAGCTTGGACATGCAACTACAGGCTCTATTTTACTTGCATCAAATTCATACTCACAGCAGTATTTAGCGTCCGGGTCTGATTTATAGAGTTTAAACTCTCTGTCTGTTCTTTTTCTTACCCATTCAACAGTTTTTTCATCCGGTTCAATGATGCCGCTTTTTCCACCTGCTTCTATAGCCATATTAGCGATTGTAAGTCTGTTATCTATATCAAGAGCTTTGATTGCTTCTCCATGATATTCCATAGCTTTATACAATGCACCATCAACGCCAATTTTTCCAATCACTGTTAAAACAAAATCTTTTCCACCAACCCATTTTTGCGGCTTGTTATAAAATACAAACTTCATACTCTCCGGAACTCTAAGCCATGTTTCACCTGTAGCCCATATATAGGCAATATCAGTAGAACCTACACCCGTAGAAAATGCACCAATTCCGCCGTAAGTACATGTATGTGAATCTGCACCAATTACCAAATCCCCCGGAACTACAAAACCTTTTTCTGGAAGTAGTGTATGCATTACTCCACTATCTTGACCTTCAAAGTAGTTCTTAATTCCCATTTTTTTGGCAAAATCTCTTGAGATTTTAATCTGCTGAGCAGACATAATGTCTTTTGGCGGGAAGAAATGGTCCATAACAAGAGCAATTTTATTAGGGTCATGAACTTTATCTATGCCGTATTTTTCAAGCTGTTTTATTGCAAGCGGAGCTGTGATATCGTTTGCAATAGCAAGGTCTACCTTTACAGTTACAAGCTCTCCCGGTTCTACATAATCTTTACCGGCATGTGCTGCTATTATTTTTTCAGTTATTGTCATACCCATATTCATAAACCTCCAAAATAAAATATATAGGATTGATAATTATAGCATATAAGCAATTGCTAAATTATTAATCTAATCATTATTAAACACGTTGGATGAGAAATTCTACAAAAGTAGGAGATTCTTCGCCGGTTGCAGAATAACAACAGTGTCATAATCTGAGAAAAGAAAGTTCAAAGCTCCAATATAGCAACCCATAGATTTAGAGATAGTGTTTTTATTGTGTAATAAGAGGATTTTTGTGAGGTTGTTTTTGATTAAAAGATGTCAAGATGGAAAGGGAAAGATTTCTTCCATATCCGGCTGAACTAAATAATCATGAGTAGCTTGAAAATATGCTTGTATCTTTATAATCAATACAGCTTGAATGCAACTTAAACATAAGATGTGAAAAGAGGCATGTGCAACTTTATTTTAACTATCATCGCTCTTTTGAAATGTATTTTATCTCAAGTTTCACTCTTTGCTTTACATATCCCACACGGTTCAGATGTAACCAGATAGAAGATGGACTCAGTTATACGATGAAGCTGCTTTCTAACCCACACGGTTCAGATGTAACGATGTGCCTCAAAATAGAGCATCAATCAAGTTGAGTAGCTTTCTAACCCACACGGTTCAGATGTAACTTTAACGTGAGAAGTGAAACGTGGAACGTGAAACGAAAAAAAAGAATTCAAACTCGTCTCACATCTCACGTCTCACGTTTCACCTTACATAACCCACACGGTTCAGATGTAACTGGCATAAAAGCATACAAAGTATATAACTCTATTCACTTTCTAACCCACACGGTTCAGATGTAACCTATACTAT
>Ga0080004_1208863_pt1 | contig 29699 bp, 26 predicted proteins | sample WasSprMetagenome_FD_69207 | JGI IMG/M metagenome (GOLD analysis project Ga0080004, IMG submission 69207) | Sulfidic aquatic microbial communities from Washburn Spring, Yellowstone National Park, USA - WS (SPADES assembly) (version 2) | ecosystem: Environmental > Aquatic > Thermal springs > Hot... | reverse complement strand
CCACGACCCGGTGGTGCCCTCCCCGCCCTATCTCGGCCTCATCGACTACCACGAGCAGCACCGCTACGCCTACGAACTGCTGGGCCTGCCGGAACTGCGGGAAAAGGAGATCGGGCGGCCCGAAAAGGGGAACGGTACCCGGGCCGCCCAAGAGTATTACGAGGGCATAAAGGCCGTTTTCGCCAACGTGGCTCGCAGCCTGGAACCCGGCGGCCACGTGGTCATCGTGGTGCACGACCGCGGCGAGATGTACTTCGAGATGGCGCGGGAGCTGGGCTTTGCGGTGGAGGCGGTGCTCGAGCGGCACGTGAACCGGCGCACCGGAAGGCGTAGCGGCGAGTTTTTCGAGCGGGTCTATGTTTGGAGAAAGGAGTAATAGAGGTGGCTGCCGCGATACCGCCACCGGCGGAAGCCGAAATCCGGCAGTATCTGGTTTCGTTCTTCCGTCAGAGACTGGCTCGGTGGTCGAACGGATTCTCCAGTACGGAGCGGGCTTCCTGGAGGAAGAGGCGGCCCAGGAGAGCGACCCGGAGGGCCGAAAGCAGCCTTTTCTGGAGGCCGTTTTGCCCCCGCGGGCAATTCTTGTGAAACTTCTGGAGCTCAAGAAGGCCGGGCTTCTGGGCCCCGCACCCAGAGGATGCAGGTGGAGGGGCGGCTCTCCTCGGCGGACGAGGCCGCGCTGCTGAACGACTTCCAGCGCTTTTCCTGCCCGGTGACGAACCTGGCCGGCACCTATCCCGGGAATGCCAGGCCAGCCCCCCGTCCTTAGGAACCCCCAGAACCTGGAAGGCAGCGCGGTGCGCCTCAGGTTAGCCTGCATCGGTCGCCGGGCTGACCGGGGTTCTGGCCCTCGGAACCGCGGTCAATCCGAAGTGGGCGCGCTGGTCGGGACCCAGGTCCAACATTACAGCTTCACCCGCGGGCCGTGGCCATACGGCCCGGGTCTTACGACCTCATAATCGCGGACGGCAACCTGGTGAAGTACTACTCCTGAACCGGCTCCGGCCTGGCGTACAACCCGAGCCTTTCGGTGACCGTAGATGCAAATTAAGGAGAAGCCCCCAAAAAGAGAAATGGGCTTCGTATTCATCGTATAGAAAGACCCCCCATCAAGGGCAAACCCGGCGAAAGCCGGGGGCGCAAAGCCATGGGGCCTAAAGCGGATCATCCGCCAGGGCAGCCCGGCTGCTGGGGGAACCGCAAGGCAACAAATCCCCCCTCGGCAGCCGGCCGCCGATTGGAAGGAGGTGGTCGGCCCGGTTCGTTTCTGAAGGGTTCCAAAGCGCGACTTTGGAGTTTGTAAAATAGGCCATGTGCAGAGGGGGTTGGTTTTTGTGCGGAACCTTAAAAGAGCGGTGAGTGTGGTTCTGGCGCTGTCCCTCGTCTTCGCGTTTGCGGTGCCCGCGCTGGCGGACAAAGGCCAGGTTCAGGTGCGGACTCAGTCCCAGGTGCAGGAGGAGGTCCAGACCCAAGTTCAGGCCCGGTCCCAAGTGCAGGAGCGGGTTCAGACCAAAGTGCAGGCTCAACCCCAGGTACAGGAGCAAGTTCAGAGTCAAGTGCAGGCTCAACCCCAGATACAGGAACAAGTGGAGACCCGCACGCGCAACGAGGGCGACGAACTGCGGATAAGGGTGGAACAGAGGCTCGAGCAGGAGATCACCGAAGGTATTGAGGACGAGGAATTTGAAAACGGGGAATTTCAAAACGGGGAATTTACTGAACCGGGAGGGAAGGGCCTCGAAAAGCACATCGCCAAACTGGAAAAGAAGCTTGCGGAGAACCCCGGCGACCCGAAGCTCCTCTGGAAGCTGGCGGTAGCCTATCGCAACGTTGGAGAATACGATAAGGCCATCGAGGTGCTCAAGGAGCTGGAGGGGCGGCTGCCGCACCCCACGGCCAAAGTCGCGGTGCTGCTGGCCCAGTGCCTGAAGGCCAAGGGCGATGCGGAGGCGGCGGTGGCCGAACTGGAGAAGCTGCTCGAGTCGCCCGCGACCGTGCCGGGTGCCGTGTACGCCTACAAGGCCATCCTGAAGGAGGAACTCGGCAACGTGAACGAGGCGGCGGAGGATATGGAGGAGGCCATTACCGCCGAGCCGAACGACGAGAGTCTGTATAAGAAAATCGGGGAACTCTACAGCAAGGCGGGCAGGGAGGGCGTCAAGGTGTTCGTGAAGGGCAAGAAGCTCACCTTTGATGCCGAGCCCTTCATCGAGAACGGCCGCACCATGGTGCCGGTCCGGGCGATAGCGGAAGCCCTGGGACTCAAGGTGGACTACGACGGCGGGAAGGGCGTAGTCGTTATTTCGAACCCGGCCGCCGGCCAGACCGTGACCCTCTACCTGGGCCGCGCCGAGGCCGAGGTTGACGGACAAAAAGTAACCCTTGACGCGCCCGCCAGGATCGTTCCGCCGGGCCGGACGGTCGTCCCGCTCCGCTTCGTGGGCGAGAGCATGGGCGCGGACGTTAACTGGTTCGAAACAGGCCAGGTGGTGGTGGTCAACGAGCGGTAGGGGTGGGAACAGGGCCGGGTTCCCTCGAAGGGGGAACCCGGTATTTTATGTTTCTGCAGAAAAGATGGAAAATTAAGGGTTGGCGGGCCTTTAACTTCGCCGAAGGGCAGGTACGCCCCGAAAAAATCCATAGTTTCCGGTATGGCGAAGACGCCATCAGCGGAGCTCCCATCAACAGGCTTTGGGCACCAAATGGGCACCAACTGACGAAAACGGCTTCCGGTCCGATCCCCGGAAGCCTTGATTTTCCTGGAGCTGGTGGTCGGATTCGAACCGACGACCTGCGCATTACGAGTGCGCTGCTCTACCGCTGAGCTACACCAGCGCGGGTCTTTTCTACCCCATTATAAGGTGCCAGCGGGGAGAAGTCAAGTAATCCCGGCTGTGCGGGGCGGGTGTCCCCGGGATCAGGCCTTGCGGGCCAGAATTTCCCGGGCCGCCGCCACGGCGTGGCGGGCGGTGAGGCCGTATTTCTCCATGAGTTCCTGGGGCTTGCCGGATTCACCGAAGGTATCCGGCAGGCCGATCCTTTTTACCGGGACCGGATAGTGTTCTGAGAGGGCCTCGGCCACGGCGCTGCCCAGGCCACCGATGACGGTGTGTTCCTCGAGGGTCACCACGGCGCCGCTGGTCCGTGCGGCCCGGACGAGGGCCTCGACGTCCAGGGGCTTGATGGTGTGGACGTCCATGACCCCCACCCGGTATCCCTCGCGTTCCAGCAGGTCAGCCGCCTCCAGGGCCACTGACACCATGAGGCCCGTGGCCACGAGGGTCAGGTCCCGGCCCTCCCGCCACACGTGGGCCCTGCCGGGCACCAGGCGGGCTCCGCCATTATAAAGGACCGGTACAGCCATCCGTCCCAGGCGCAGGTAAACGGGTCCCTCCAGGGCCGCGGCGGCCCGCACCAGAACCTTCGTCGCCACGGCGTCGGCCGGCACCAGGACCGTCATATTGGGCAGGGCGCGCATGAGGGCGATATCTTCGACGCTCTGGTGCGACGCACCGTCCTCGCCCACGGTGATACCGCCGTGGCTGGCCCCGATCTTGACGTTGAGGGCCGGATAGGCGATGCTGTTGCGTACCTGTTCGAAGGCCCGCCCGGCCGCGAAGATGGCAAAGGAACTGCAAAAAACGATCTTACCGGCCGCCGCCAGGCCGGCCGCGGTCCCCAGCATGTTCTGCTCGGCTATGCCCATGTTGAAAAACCGTTCCGGAAAGCGCCGGGCAAAGATTTCGGTTTTGGTGGACTTGGAGAGATCCGCGTCCAGGACCACTATATCGGGGTTTTCCGCCCCCAGTTCCGCAAGTGCTTCCCCATAGGCCTCCCGGGTTGCGATCCGCCTGTCCAAGAAAAATTGCCTCCTCAGGTTGTTTCGGGGCAGCCCAATTCGGCCAGCGCCCTTATCATTTGCTCCCGCGTGGGGGCCGTACCGTGCCACTTCACCGGTTCGGCCTCCATGAAGGAGACGCCTTTGCCCTTGGTGGTGCGGGCCACGATCATGGTAGGTCGCCCCCTGGTGGCCCTGGCTTCCTCCACGGCGTCCAGGATGGCGCCGATGTCGTGCCCGTCGATGGAGACCACGTGCCAGCCGAAGGCCCGCCACTTGTCGGGCAGCGGCTCCGGGGACATGACTTCACCCACGGGACCGTCGATCTGGTAGCCGTTATAGTCTAGAAACGCCGTGAGGTTGTCCAACCGGTAGTGGGCCGCGGCCATGGAGGCCTCCCATACCTGGCCCTCTTCGCTCTCGCCGTCGCCCAGCAGGACGTACACCCGCCAGTCGCGGCCGTCGAGCTTGGCCGCCAGGGCCATGCCCACGGCGGCCGAGATACCCTGGCCCAGGGAGCCGGTGGACATTTCCACCCCCGGGGTCTTGCGCATGTCCGGGTGGCCCTGCAGCCGGCTGCCCAGCCGGCGCAGGGTCCGGAGTTCTTCCACGGGGAAGAAGCCCCGCTCGGCGAGGGCCGCGTAAAGGGCCGGGGCCGCGTGGCCCTTGGAAAGGACGAAGCGGTCCCGGTCCGGCCAGTCGGGCCGCGCGGGGTCGATACGCAACACGTCGAAGTAGAGTGTGGTAATAATTTCTGTTGCTGAGAGGCACCCGCCGGGGTGTCCCGAGCCAGCCTCCCCGGTCATGCGGATCACGTGGCAGCGCAGACGGCGGGCCATGTCGGCCAGCCTTGCAATGCGCGCCTCTCTCGAGGTCTCCATGGTCTCACCACCACCAACGGCCGGTGTACTGTTTGAATCCTTCGCCTAGTACTTCGCGCACGTCGGCCACCACGATGAAGGCGCGGGGGTCCGTGCGGTAGACGATCTCCTTGAGACGGGTCACCTCGGCACGGTTTACCACCACCAGGAGCACTTCACGTCCTCGGCCGGTGTACAGTCCCCGTCCGGGCAGGGCCGTGGCCCCGCGCTCTAGCTCCTTAAGCACCGCCTCTCCGATGCTGCCCGCCTGCTCCGAGATGATGAAAAAGGCCTTGGCGTATCCTAATCCCTGCTGCACCGCGTCTATGACCACGGCGCTCACGAAGATGGTTATCAGCGAGTACATGGCCAGTTCCGGGGAGCGAAAGGCCACGCCGGTGGCCAGTACCACGGCGCCGTCGACCAGAAACAGTATCTGGCCGATATTAATGAGACCCACATAGGTGCGCAGGATGGCGGCTGCCAGGTCCGTGCCGCCCGTGGTGCCCTTGGCCCGGAAAACGAGGCCCAGGCCGATGCCCACCAGCACGCCTCCGTACAGGCAGGCCAGGAGGGGCTCTCGCGTGGGCACCGGGAGGAAGGGCGCCATCCCGTCCACCGCCAGCGAGAGGGCCACCGTGCCGTAAAGGGTGCGGAACCCGAACCCGAAGCCCAGGCGGTAGATGCCCATAATAAAGAGCGGGACGTTGAGTGCCAGCATGGTGGCTCCCACCGGTACCCCCACCAGGTGGTGGAGGATGGTGGCGATGCCGCTGACACCTCCCGCCACGAGCTTATTGGGAACCAGAAACAGGTCGAGGCCCAGGGCGCAAGTAACCACGCCCGCATTGAGCCCCACGTAATCCCAGAACTTTCGCCATCCGGGTCCGCCGCCCAAAACGACAAAACCGTCCTTGTTTTTATTCTACCACGCGGGCCTTCATTCCTGCCTGAGCCATCTTGTTCCGTGTGGCCTCCCGGCGCAGATAGGCGCCGATGAACGGGTCCAGGTCCCCGTCCATCACGGCCTCGACGTCCCCGGTCTCAACACCGGTCCGGTGGTCCTTCACCAGGCGATAGGGATGGAAGACGTACGAGCGGATCTGGCTGCCCCAGGCGATTTCCCGCTGTTCGCCCCGCAGGATTGCCAGTTGTTCCTCCCGCTTGCGGAGCTCCAGGTCAAGGAGCTTGGCCCGGAGCAGCTTCATGGCCGTCAGACGGTTGGCCATTTGCGAGCGCTCGTTCTGGCAGGTCACCACGATGCCCGTGGGCAGGTGGGTGATGCGCACCGCGGACTCGGTCTTGTTCACGTGCTGGCCGCCGGCCCCGCCGGACCTGAAGGTGTCGATGCGCAGGTCCTCGGGCCTGATTTCGATGCGCGCCTCGTCCTCAACTTCCGGCAGGACCTCCACCGAGGCAAAGGAGGTGTGGCGCCGGGCCGCGGCGTCGAAGGGCGAGATGCGCACCAGCCGGTGTACCCCCTTCTCGGCCCTCAGGTAGCCGTAGGCGTTGCGGCCGCTCACCTCCAGGGTTACGCTTTTGATGCCCGCCTCGTCTCCGGGGAGCAGGTCGAGCAGCGTCACCTTGTAGCCGTGGGCCTCGGCCCACCTGGTGTACATGCGCAGTAGCATCTCGACCCAGTCCTGGGCCTCGGTACCGCCGGCCCCCGCGTGCAGCGAGAGGATGGCGTCGTGGCCATCGTAAGGGCCGCTCAGTAGCACGGCCAGTTCGGCGGCCTCCACCCGCCTGGCCAGTTCCTTCAGGCCCTCCTGCACCTCGGCCACCGTGTCCTGGTCTCCTTCCTGCGCCGCCAGGTCCAGCAGGACCTCCAGGTCCTCGTGGGCGCGCACCAGTTCCCCGTACTTTTCCACTTGCTCTCGATGGTCCCCAAGTTCCTGGAGCACCTGCACCTGGCGCTCGCGGTCCTCCCAGAAACCCGGCTCCAGCGTCAGGGCTTCCAGGCGCCGGATGGCCTCTTCGTGCCCCGCTATGTCAAAGGGCATCCCCCAATTCCTGAATCCTGGTTCCGAGTTCCTTTAACTCCCGGCGCAGCGCCGAGCACTCCTGGGTCACGTCCACGAACACGTTGCCTCACCTCCGATATTTTTTGGTTAACCTACCTGGGCCGATTCCAGGCGGCCGCAGCAGCGCTTGTATTTCTTGCCGCTGCCGCACGGACAGGGGGCGTTGCGGCCCACCTTCTGGACCCGGCGCACCGTGCGCGCGGCCCCCTCCTCGGCGTAGCGGTTCTCCACGGTCTGGCGCGGTGCGCGGGGGCCGGCCGCCACCTTGGCCCGGTACAGGTAGCGCACCACGTCTTCCTGGATGGCGGCCACCATGTTCTGAAACATCTCGTAGCTCTCCAGCTTGTATTCCACCAGGGGGTCCTTTTGTCCGTAGGCCCGCAGGCCGATCCCCTCGCGCAACCGGTCCATGGCGTCCAGGTGGTCCATCCATTTTTCGTCCACCACGCGCAGAATGACCAGGCGCTCGATTTCCCTCAAGGTCTCGGCGCCCAGCTCCGACTCCCGGGCCCGGTAGGCTTCCAGGGCCCGGTCGACCAGGTAATCCTTGAGTTCGCGCCGGTTTTTTCCGTCCAGTTCCGCCGGGTCCACGGCCCGGGGCAACACGAACAGCTGGTTTACGTACTCGGCCAGCCCCGGCAGGTCCCACTCCTCGGGGTGCACCCCCTCCGGAATGTAGGTGTCCACGGCCCGCTCAGCCACGGCCGCGATCATCTGGCGGGCAATTTCCCCGGTGTTTTCGCCGAAGAGCACCCGCCGGCGCTGGCCGTAGATGATTTCCCGCTGCTGGTTCAGCACGTCGTCGTATTCCAGAACGTGCTTGCGGATTTCGAAGTTGCGGTTTTCCATGCGTTTCTGGGCGCCCTCGAGGGAGCGCGTGACCAGTTTGTGCTCGATGGGCGTGTGGTCGTCCATGCCCAGTTTTTCCATGAGGCCGGAGAGGCTTTCGGCCCCGAAGCGACGCATCAGGTCGTCCTCCAGGGAGCCGAAGAACTGGGTGGAGCCGGGGTCCCCCTGCCGGCCGCAACGGCCCCGCAGCTGGTTGTCGATACGCCGTGCTTCGTGGCGTTCGGTGCCGATAATGTGCAGGCCCCCCAGGGCCACCACCTTTTTATGTTCCTCTTCGGTCTGCCGGCGGTACTTTTCCAGCAGCTGCCGGTAGAGCTCGGGGTCCTCCTCGGCCCCGTTGCCCAGCTGCCGTAGCTCCTGCCGGGCCAGGAACTCGGGGTTGCCGCCCAGCAGGATGTCGGTACCCCGGCCGGCCATATTGGTGGCAATGGTCACGGCCCCCAGCCTCCCGGCCTGGGCCACAATTTCGGCCTCCTTTTCGTGGTACTTGGCGTTGAGCACCTGGTGGGGAATGCCCCTCTTCTTGAGCATCTGGCTGAGCAGCTCCGATTTCTCGATGGAGATGGTGCCCACCAGCACCGGCTGGCCCGTGGCGTGGCGCCGGCAGATTTCCTCCACCACCGCGTTGAACTTGGCCCTTTCGGTGCGGTAGATCACGTCGGGGAGGTCCTGCCGGATCATGGGCTTGTGGGTGGGAATGACCACCACGTCCATGCCGTAGATCTTGCGGAACTCCTCCTCCTCCGTGGCCGCGGTGCCGGTCATGCCAGCCAGCTTCTTGTACATCCGGAAGTAATTCTGGAAGGTTATGGTGGCCAGGGTCTGGGACTCGCGCTCGATGCGTACCCCTTCCTTGGCCTCGATGGCCTGATGCAATCCCTCGGAGTACCGACGGCCGAACATGAGGCGGCCGGTGAATTCGTCCACGATGATGACCTGGCCGTCCTTCACCACGTAGTCCCGGTCGCGCTTGTACAGGGTCAGGGCCCGCAGGGCGTTGTAGAGGTAATGGGTCAGCTCCATGTGCCGGTCGTCGTAGAGGTTCTCGATGCCCAACAGCCGCTCGACCTTGGCTACGCCCTCTTCGGTAATCACCACGTTGCGGGTCTTTTCGTCCACCGTGTAATCCACGTCCCGCTTCAGCTTCTGGACCAGACGGGCGAAAGTGTGGTACACTTCCGCCGGCTTTTCGGCCGGCCCCGAGATGATGAGGGGCGTGCGGGCCTCGTCGATGAGGATGCTGTCCACCTCGTCGACGATGGCGTAGTGGAGTTCCCGCTGTACCACCTGGTCCGGATGCAGGGCCATGTTGTCCCTCAGGTAGTCGAAGCCGAATTCGTTGTTGGTCCCGTAGGTCACGTCCGCGGCGTAGGCCGCCCGGCGCTGGGACCAGTCCAGGCCGTAAACGATGAGGCCTACGGACAGGCCCAGGAAATGGTAGATCTTACCCATCCACTCGCTGTCGCGACGGGCCAGGTAGTCGTTGACCGTAACGATGTGCACGCCGCGGCCGGTGAGGGCGTTGAGGTAGGCCGGACAGGTGGCCACCAGGGTCTTCCCTTCGCCGGTCTTCATTTCGGCGATGCGGCCCTGGTGGAGCACGATGCCGCCCATCAGCTGCACGTCGAAGTGCCGCATGTTGAGGGTGCGGCGTGCCGCCTCCCGGACCACGGCGAAGGCCTCGGGCAAGAGGTCGTCCAGGGTCGCGCCGTTGTCCAGGCGCGTCTTGAATTCCCCGGTCTTGGCCCGCAAGTCTTCGTCCGACAGCGCCATGATCTCCGGTTCCAGGGCGTTGATGGCCTGCACCACCTGCGTCAGGCGCTTGATTTCCCTCGCGTTGTCGTCGAGGAGATGCTTCAGGAAACCCAGCACGATATCACCACCCGGTAGGGCAGGGAACCCGATGCCGTTGTCTGGCCCGTCCCTCGGGCAGATACCTGCCACGGCGCCCTTTGGCGGTTCCCCACCAGTACCCTTTTATTTTAGCACAATGAACATGCCCCGTAAAAGCACGGTGGTGCAATAAAAACAACGGCGGCAGGGACCCGGGCGCGGGCCCTGCCGCCGCAGGGCAGGCTACCACTAGATGCGCATCATTTGGAGCCGCCTCACCCGCTCGGCTATGGGGGGGTGGGTGCTGAACAGCGCCGCGATGGCCTCGCCCCGCAGCGGGTTCACGATAAACAGGTGCGAGGTGGCCGGGTTGACCTGCATGGGTATCCGGGCGGCGGCACGCTCAAGTTTCAGGAGGGCGCTGGCCAGCCCGTCCGGCCGCCCGGCGAGGCGTGCTCCGGTGGCATCGGCCTGGTACTCCCGGGCCCGGGAGATGGCCATCTGTACCAGCATGGCCGCGATGGGCGCCAGCACAATCATCAAAAGCGTGCCGAGCAGGCCCAGGATCCCGGCGCCTCCTTCTTCGTCGTCGCTTCGGAGGCCCCCGAACATCAGACCCCACTGCAGCATGTTGGCGATCATGGTGATGGCTCCGGCCAGGGCCGCGGCCACGGACCCGATCAGGATGTCGTTGTTTTTGATGTGGGCCACCTCGTGGGCCAGCACGCCCTCGACCTCATCGCGGTCCAGCAGCTGTAGCAGCCCCTGGGTCACGGCCACCACCGCGTTGGCCGGGTTGCGGCCGGTGGCGAAGGCGTTGGGCTGCGGCGAAGGGGTCAGGTAAATGCGCGGCATGGGCAGCCCGGCCCGCTGGGTGAGGCGGCGCACCATGGCGTAAATCTCGGGGGCCCGCTCCTCCGGCAGCGGTTGCGAGCCGGTTATGGCGATGGCCACGCGGTCGCTGTAATAGTACCCGAAGAAGTTCATGGCCAGGGCGATCAGGAAGAAGATCCAGGCCAGCTTGGCACCCCCGATCAGGCCCCCGATGAGCACCAGCAATGCTGAAAGGAGTCCCATCAACAGCCACGTCTTGAGCGTATTAATAGTACCGACCTCCCCCCGTTAATAATTTTACCAAACCCGTCCGGACCGCGCAAGGGTACGGTAAGCAAGGTTTTGCCGCCTTCAGGCTCCGCCGTCGGCCCACGCGGAACCGGCAGGAAAGGCGGCAGCACCGCAGAATATCATTGCACTACAAGCAGATTAAGGAGGCCGAAGTTAAATGCCGGAACGCCTTGCCAAGGACGTTATGGTTCCGTTGGAGAGGTACGCTACGGTGTACGAGGACCAGAGCTTAAAGGAGGCCATCGATGTGCTGCGCAGCTCTCTGGCCTCGGGCCACCGGACCCTGGCGGTCCTGAACAGCAGGAACGACGTGGTGGGCTTCCTGACGGTACGTACCATCCTCAAGGCCCTGGAGATCGCTGTGCTGGAGGCGGACGCCTGGACCGAGTCTTGGACCCTGTTTTTCCTGCGCGGCCGGGCCGAGCGGCTTAAGAACATCAAGGTCAAGGAAGTCATGCGGCCGGTGGTGAAGGTCTTCGTGAGTGAGGCTACCCCCCTCCAGGAGGTGGCCCGCACCCTGCTGCGCAACCAGGTCAACCACATCCCGGTTCTGAACCGGGAGCGCAAAGTCGTGGGTATCATCCGGGCCATCGACGTGCTGGACGTGTTGGCCGAGCTCATGGAGCAAAAATAGCATTACTTTGTGCGCGGCGCGGTGCCTGCCACCGCGCGTTAATCCCCGCTCAGGGCAAACCTGCCGAAAGGCAGGGGCGCAAAGCCACGGGTCTAAGGCCTTATGGCTACGACGGCCGGGCTGCCGGGGACGCGAGGGCTATTTTCCGGCGGTGAACGGTTTTTGCCCCGGCAGAGGTACCCGGGCCGCGGTTACGGCCCGGCCGGAGCGCCGTTTGATTGAGCGGGCGAGGCACCTTTTATTTTGGGGTGAGATCACATGCCGCGCCCGCAACGCCGTGACACCGAGGACCGACCCGCGGGTCACCGGGAACGCTGGCTCATCACCTACGCGGACCTGATCACCCTGCTGTTGATTTTCTTCGTGATCATGTACGCCATGAGCACCATCAACGTAAAGAAATTTCGGGCCCTGGCCGAATCCCTCACTCAGGTGCTGGGCGCCGGGATTCTGCCCGAGGCCGGCCCCTCCTTGGTTAGCGGGACCGCGGGTGAAACGTTGCCGGTGGACCTGGCACCGGAAATCAGCCAGCTCGAGCAGGTGCGTCGTGCCCTGCTCGACTACATCGCCGAACACGGGCTGGAGGGTAAGGTGAGCGTTTCCCTGGAGGAACGGGGCGTGGTGCTCAGTTTCCAGGAGGCCGCCCTTTTTCCCCTGGGGTCCGCGCGCCTGACACCCGGCGCCCGGGAAACGATACGCACGGTGGGCGCCATCCTCCTGCGGGTACCCAACTACATCCGGGTGGAAGGGCATACTGACGACCTGCCGATCAACACTCCGCAGTTTCCTAGCAATTGGGATCTTTCGACGGCGCGCGCCAATACGGTGGTAAAAGAACTCATCAACGGGCTCGGCTTTCCGCCCGAGCGCCTGGCGGCCGTGGGTTACGGTGAGTACCGGCCCCGGGTGCCCAACGATTCGGACTACCACCGGCAGCTCAACCGCCGCGTGGACATCGTGGTGCTGAAAACCAAGTATTCCGGAGCCGAGCCGGCGCCCCTTCCGCCTGCGGTCAAGCCCCCCGGCCCGCCAGCCAAACCCTAAAGGGCACGGGCTTTGCCCCTGTAACGGCGAGGTCCGGCCGCCCCCGGTATCCTTCCGCCGGTGGTGGCGGGGCCATGAAATACGACCCGGTGCATACTGGGCCCACGACCCTTCCATACTGATCCCACTGAACTTGTTGAAGGGGTGGGGGGTATGGAACTGCCACCGGGCGAGGGTTCGCTGCTGGCCTACTTTCCGTCCAGCCGTCGGGCTGAGGCCGCGGTGGCGGCCCTGAAGGCGGCCGGTTTTACCGAGGTTCAGCTGGACCGGGTTTCCCGGTACGGGGTGGTGAGCGACGAGGAATACGACGTGGCGCCGGGGGGACTGGGTGTGAGCCTGGCCGGCCTGGTCACCTACGGCGGCGACCTGGACCGGGTTCTGGATCCGAGCGCGCGGGTGCTGCTGGGGGCGGACCCGGCCGCGAGCGGCATGGCGGCCCACGATTACGGCCTGGCGGGCGGAGGTGCCTTTCTGGTGACGGTGGTAGCCCCGGCGGAGGATATTCCACGGGCGGCCGCGATAGTTAAGGAGCACGGGGGAACGGTTTAACGGTATCCGGCCGCCTTTTCCGGACCCCGGGAGGCAGGCTTTTTGTACGCGGGGGATAGGAATGGCCGGGAGGCGGATTTCTGCCGGCGGGAGGGAGGGGGGACCGTCCTCGAGGGGTGGGGTTGGGGCCCTGGGGGAGGAATTACCTGTCGGGCGTCGAATAACAACATTTGGAGGCGCCAGCTACTCTGCTGGTCTTTTTATCTATGCCATCGACGGCATGCTACAGTTGGGGTTATGTTGGGGCTAGACCAGGGTGTAAAAGGACGAGCCGGGGGGCCTGATCGTTGAAGAGGGTCGTGAGTGTAAGCCTCGGTTCCTCGCGCCGTGACCATGAGGTCCGGACCGAGGTGCTGGGCATTCCCTTCGAGATCAAACGCGTGGGTACCGACGGGGACCTGGAGCGGGCCGTGGAACTTTTGCAGGAGCTCGACGGGCGGGTGGACGCCATCGGGCTCGGGGGGATTGATGTTTTTCTTTACGTGGACGAGCAGCGCTACGTGGTTCGGGACGGTGAACGCCTGCTGGCCGCGGTGCGCCGGACACCCGTGGTGGACGGCAGCGGTTTGAAGAACACTCTGGAGCGGGAGGTGGTGCATTACCTGGCCGCCCACACGGACCTGTTACCTCCGGGGACCAAGGTGTTGATGGTCAGTGCCACGGACCGTTTCGGAATGGCCCGGGCATTGGGCGAGGTCGGCTGTGAACTGATCTTCGGGGACCTCATTTTCGCCGCCGGTATCCCCCACGCCATACGCTCCGTGGAGGAACTGCGCCGTCTGGCCCACCGGCTACTACCCGAACTGGTTAAGCTACCCTTCCACCTCCTTTACCCCACGGGCAGGAAGCAGGAGGAAATAGATTCCGAGAAGGCGGCCAAATTCGAGCCCTACTACCGGGAGGCCAGGGTAATTGCCGGGGACTTTCACCTGATCCGGCGTTACCTGCCGGAGCGCCTTGACGGGCAGGTTATCCTGACCAATACTACCACGCCGGAGGACGTGGCGTTGTTGCGCGCGCGGGGAGCCGGCTACCTGGTCACGACCACCCCCGTGTTCGGGGGTCGTACCTTCGGTACCAACGTGCTGGAAGCTGTGTTCGTGGCCCTGCTGGCCAAACCCCTGCCCGAGATTACGCCAGCCGATTACCTGACGCTGTTGCGTCGGTTAGAGTTCAAACCCCATATTTTACCATTGGCAGGTGCAATTGACGAAAGTGGCCAGCCATGACGAGATTTCCAAGAGCCTGAGGGCTTTCGTAGAGGGTTACAACCGCAACGCACGGTTGAAGGCCATGAATCGGGACTGGAACCGTACGGTTCTGGTGGAGGCTACCGACATCCCCTCGCAACATACGCTGGTGCTGCGGGACGGTGAACTGATGCTCCTTGAGGGTGCCGTGGGGGAGGCGGACCTGACCGTTACGGCCGGGAGCGACCTCCTGGCCGACCTTTTCGCCGGTGAGATTACACCCACCGAACCCTACCTCGACGGCCGGCTGAAGGTTCTGGGGCGGGAGGAAGACATCATCCGGCTGGACTTCATTTCGCTAATGATCTGGGGGGAATAGGGGGTGGCTTTAAAACGGGTTCTGCCCCTGCGCACCGTGGTGGCCACCAGTGTGGGACTGGCACTGGCCAGCTCCTCCTTCGTGGCCGCGGTGCAGGTGGCCTCCTTTGTGGCCGGTGATGCGGCCTGGCTGGCCATCCTGGTGGCGGGCGTCTTGTGCACGCTGGCGGCCCTGTGCTTCGCGGAACTGAACGGCATGCTACCCTCGGCGGCGGGTCTGCGCCTCTGGCTGGGGCGCGCCTTCGGGCCAGGGGTGGCCCTCACCGTTTCCCTGCTCTACATGGGCGTGCTGACCGGAATAGTCGGCGCCGAAAGTTATGTTATTTCCCATATTATGGTAGCAGTCCTGCCTTTCTGGTCGCCAGCGGTCTGGATCGTGCTCATGCTGGCCTTCGTCACGCTGTTGAACCTGCGGGGCGTGAAGCTGGCCGGCAACTTTCAGGACCTGGTCACCTACGCGGTACTCTGTTCCCTGGTGGTCATGGCCGCGGCCGGACTGGCGCGCGGCCACGGGAGCCTCACGACGCCCCTTTCCCCCGGTAGCGCCCAGGGCTTCATCCGGGCCGTGGCGGTGGGCATCTTCCTCTTCGTGGGCTTCGAATGGGTTGCCCCCCTGGCCGAAGAGGTGACCGAGGTACGCCACATTTCGCGGGGTATGCTAGTAGCCGTGGGGATTCTTGGCGTAACCTATGCCCTCTTTACGGTCGCCATGACCAGCCTGGTGCCCAAGGGCGTCCTGGCAACCTCGGCCACGCCCCAGGTACTCTTTGCCGGGCGCGCCTTCGGTGCGGCCGGCGTGGTGTGGATGGCGGTCCTCAGTCTGGCTGCTTCCCTCAAGACCTTCAACGCCGGCCTCATCAGCGTTTCCCGCTTCATGTACGCGACCGCCCGGGAACACGCCCTGCCATCCGTTTTCGCGCGCCTGAGCTACCGCTACTTCACTCCCTGGGTGGCCATTCTGACCCTTTTCGTGGTGGCCGTGGCACTGTCCCTGGGGGTCTTGTGGACCGGCAGGTACCTGGTGCTGGTCAACATGGCCGCCGCCGTCGAGTCCGTGGTTTACGCCCTGGTAGGCCTGTCGGTAATCGCCCTGCGGCGCAAGGAGCCAAACCTGGCCCGTCCCTTTTTTGTTCCAGGGGGGATGATTGTGCCCCTGGTTACCGTGGTGGTCTTCGGGGTCCTGGCTGCGGCCGTGCTCGCCACGGACCGGCGCGCCCTGCTGTATCTCGTCCTGGGACTTCTTCTCGCCGCCGCGTACGTCAGGTTGATAGTGCCGCGTTTGCGGGAAAGGGCCCGGAGGGCGCGGTTAGCCCGGCGGCGCCAGGCCTAAGGCCCGGTACAGGGGCAGGTCCAGCACGTCATCGTGGGACAGGCCATGCGCCTTCCGGTAGGCGAGTACCGCCTCGCGGGTGCCCGGGCCAAAGATGCCGTCACAGGGGCCGCGGTAGTACCCCAGATGGGCGAGCATACGCTGCACCTCCCGCACGTCCGCGCCGTTGTCCCCCGGCCGCAAGACCCGGTAAGTGCCGGGGGGACCGAAGGGGTTCCCCACAACGTATACCGGGGTGCCGGGTTCCACCAGGGGGTAAACCTCTTCCACGTCCGGGTTGTGCATGCGGATACAGCCCTGGCTGGCAGCGGTCCCGATGGACCAGGGCTTGTTGGTGCCGTGGATGCCGTAGATGCCCCACGGCACGTTCAGGCCGATCCAGCGGGTGCCGAATCCGTTGCCCCAGCCCTCGGCCTTTCTCACCACCCGCCAGTTGCCGACCGGGGTGGGGGTTTCGGGTTTACCCACGGCCACCGGGTAGCGGCGCCAGACGCTCTGGCCGGCGAACACGTACATGGTCCGCCTGGCGACGTCGATCACCAGGGCGTCGCACCTGGGGGGTGCGGCATGCTGGCCGGTGCGCCGCAGGGCGTGTTCCAGGGCGTTCCAGGTGAGGGGGCCCACCATGCCGTCGGGCGGCAACCCGTGGGACCGCTGGAACTCCCTGACGGCGGCCTGCGTCGGCCCGTCAAAGACACCGTTGACGGCACCCTTGTACAGTCCCAGGCGGGCCAGCTGGCCCTGGAGGAAGGCCACGTCGCCTCCCCTCTGGGGAGGGGTGGTCCGGCCCAGAATCCTGACGCTTTCGGCACACGGACATACCGCCGGGAGGGCGGCCGCTGCCGGGGTAGCGTAAAGAAAGCAGAGGAGTACCAGTACCGGGAACCGAATGCTATCACCTCGTAGTTTGGTTTTCCCAGGGGGCCACCCGTATTATTCTTCAACCGGCGACCTCATTTGATGGGGTGCGCGGCGACCGCATACGATGGGGTATGGGGGAGAAGCCGGCCGGGGGAGGGAACGCTATGGCAGGAATTCTGGTGTTGGACCCCGGGGCCGGGAGGGCTTGGGCCGATTGGGCCGCAGGTCTGCCGGGGAAAATCTACCGTACGCGGAGGCCCGAGGAAGTACTCGTGGCCCTACGGGAGGAGAAAATCGCCCTGGTCTTATTGCCCGAAGGAGAGATCCAGCTGGCCAGAGAAATAAAGGAGGTCGCGCGAGGTTCTCTGGTGGCGGTGGTGCGTGAGCACTGGCCGGTGGCACCGGGCAAGCGCCCGGAGGTAGACGAGTGGTTGCCCGGCACGGACCGGGAGGAATTTCTGGCCCGTATGTGGGGGTTGCTGGAACTCAGGGAGGCCAACGAGATCTGGCGTGCCTCGGGGGAGAAGGGGGAAGACGGCGCCTGGCACCCCTTCCTCGACGAGGGGGGCTTCGTCGGACCGGGCCGGGTTAGCCTGGACCAGTTCGTACGGGTGGTTCCGGCCGAGGTTTTCGCCCGCCACCTGGCCCTTACCTTAGGGAGTACCGTTAGCCTGGTCCCCCTTGAGGAAGACGGCCCGTGGGTAGAATACCTGGGGTCTTTCTACTGCCGTGCGGTGCGTGACTCGTCCCAACGCAAGGGGGAGCAGGCCCCATGCTCTTACGGGCACTGGCTTGTGGCGGCCCGGGCCATGGTTCGCGGGGAGCCGGTGGAGGGGTCATGTCCCGGTGGGCTGCCACTCTGGGCCCTGCCCGTGGACCTGACCTTCCGCCGCCTGCGTTATCCCCTGGGGGCCTGGTGCGTGGGCTGGCCCGGCGTTCCTCCGGAGCGGGATGTATGGAAAAAGCTAGAAATACCCTGGGAGCTCTTACGTCGCGAGGTCGCGGATCTGGCCGCGCAGGGATGGCACCGAGGGCCCCTGCGGAACCTGGCACGCGCGACGCTGGACTACCTGAGTCGGGATTTCTCGGAACGTTACCTCACGGCGTTCACGACCTTCGTAGCCGTCATGCGCGCCAGAGGGGCGAGTACGTTGGCTGGCGGGTACGGACCGGAAGTGGAGCGGGCCGAGAAGCTGGCCACCATCGGGCGTATGGCCGCCGGCATCCTCCACGAAATCCGCAATCCCCTGACCTCCATCCGGGGGTTCGTACAGCTGGTGGCCGAGAAGCGGCCCCCGCAGGACCCCGAGCGAGAGTACCTGGATATCGTTCTGGAAGAACTGGACCGCGTGGGCGATTACATCACCCATTTCCTGCACCTGGCCAAACCGGAGCAACGCAGGCGGACGGAAGTGGACCTGGTAGACCTGTTGCGGGGCATCATGGTGCTGGTGGAGAGTCAGGGTTTACTTAAAGACATCGAGGTGGTGCAGGAATACGCCTCTGCTCTGCCTCCTATTGTTGCCGATCCCGGGCAGATACGTCAGGTGCTTCTTAACCTGATTCAGAATGCCTTCCAGGCCATGCCCCACGGGGGGCGCCTGACTGTGAGGGCTTATCTCGCGGCCGAAGAGAGGATGGTGGTCGTCGACGTGGAGGACACCGGCATCGGCATTCCGGAGGAACACTTGCCCCGGCTGGGGGAATTCTTTTTTACGACCAAGGAAGATGGCACGGGTTTGGGTCTGGCCCTTACCTTCCGCATCGTGCGGGAGCACGGGGGCACCATCGAAGTCTGGTCCCGGGTGGGGCAGGGAAGCAGATTCACCGTCCGGTTACCCTACCAGGTGAGCTAGCCGCTTCCCCTGCATATTTTCGGACCCAAACCTTTAGAATTAAGCAAGAGCAGCCCGCGGGGGGGGCATCGGTGGAACAGTCGCGGCCCATCGGCCTTTTCGATTCCGGTATCGGAGGTCTCACCGTTCTCCAAGAGGTCCGCCGTTTGCTGCCCAGTGAATCGGTCCTCTACTTCGGTGATACGGCCTACGTACCCTACGGTTCGCGGTCCGCGGCCGAACTGGTGGCCCTTGGACATCGCATCATCGAGTTTCTTGTTGGCATGGGTGCCAAGTACGTAATTTTCGCCTGCAACACCAGTTCTTCGATTTCTTTGGGTATCTTGCGGCAACGTTTCCGGGTGCCCATGGTGGGTCTGGTCGAACCGGGTGCCGCCGCGGCGGTCAGGGCGACCCGTAACGGACGGGTGGGGCTTTTGGCCACCGAGGCCACGGTGCGGGCCGGGGCCTACGAAAGGGCCATGAAAAGGATGGCCCCGGAGGTGAGGGTATTCAGCCAGGCCGCACCGCGACTGGTGCCCCTGGTGGAGGCGGGGCAGATGGGTACCCCCGCGGCCCGGGAGGCCGTGGCCGAATATCTGGCACCCTTGTTGGACAAGGGCATCGACACCCTGCTCCTGGGGTGTACCCATTATCCTTTCTTGCTGCCGGAAATACTGGAAGTGGGCGGTACCGAACTGAAGATTGTGGACCCGGCCGCGGCCACCGTGGCCGCGGCCAGAGGCGAAATGGGGAGGCTGAGTCTGCTGAACAACCCCTCCTCCGGCGGCCCGCGCTATTCTTTTTTTGTGAGCGGTGATCCGGAGGCCTTCGCCCACGGCGCCTGTACCTTTCTTGGTTTCCGGCCGGAGGTAACCCGGGTAGACCTCCCGGTCAAATGCCTCTAGCCCGGAGGGGTGGGGTCCGTGGCTCTGGTAGGAATTACTACCACCGTACCGGTCGAAATCGTTTACGCCGCCGGTTGGACACCGGTGGACCTGAACAACGTGTTCATCGGCACGCCCGATGCCCGCGCGCTGGTGGAGGCGGCGGAGGCTGCCGGATACCCGCGCAACGTATGCGCCTGGGTGAAGGGCATTTACGCGGCCCTGGAGCGACGCAAAGACATCCGCACGGTCATCGCCGTAGTGCAAGGGGACTGCAGTAGCACGCGGGCCCTGATGGAGACCCTGGAACTGGCCGGCATCGAGGTGCTACCCTTCTCCTATCCCTACGACCGTGACCCCGGCCTCCTGCGTCGCGAGATGGAAAGGCTGATGTGCTTTTTCGGGGTAGACTGGGAGGCGGTTCGCCGCGCCAAGGAACGCCTTGACCGGGTGCGCCGCCTGGTGTGGGAACTGGACGAACTCACCTGGCGGGAGGATCGGGTATCGGGTTGGGCCAATCACTATTATCAGGTTTGCTGCAGCGACTTCAACGGGGACCCTGAGGGGTTCGGCCGGGAGGTCGAAGGGTATCTGGCGCGGGCCCGCGCCGCATCTCCCAGTCCGCCGCGGGTGCGTCTGGCCTACATCGGGGTGCCGCCCATCGTACCGGAACTGTATCACCATCTGGAGGAGCGGGGCGCGCGCGTGGTCTTCAACGAGACCCAGCGGCAGTTCAGCATGCCCTTTCCGGGGGTGGATGTGGTGGAGCAATACCGCCGCTACACCTACCCCTACGGCGTTTTCTACCGCCTTGCGGACATCGGGCGGGAACTGCGCCGCAGGCGCGTGCAGGGCGTGATCCATTACGTGCAGAGCTTCTGCCACCGGCAGATCGAGGACCTGGTGGTGCGGGCCAGGCTAGACCTGCCAATCCTCACCCTGGAGGCGGACCGCCCCGGCGAACTCGACGGGCGCGCCAGGATAAGGCTCGAGGCCTTCCTGGAAATGCTGGGGTCGGGTTGAAGGCAGAGAAATGATTGAGTCCCCGGCACTCGGGGAAGGGGTGATCGGGCTTGCGGGTGACGGTCCTGGGTTGCTGGGCCCCCTATCCACGTCCGGGTGGGGCCTGTTCGGGTTACCTGGTGGAGGACGGAAACGTAACCATCTGTCTGGAGGCGGGCCACGGCAGCTTCGGCAAGCTGTGCTGCCACGTGGATTTCAGGCGCCTGACGGCAGCCGTGGTCTCCCACTTCCACGCCGACCACTGGGTGGACCTTCTGTGCCTGCGCCACGCCGTGGCCGGCGCGCGGCGCGCGGGAACCCTGGCCTCGCCCTTGCCCCTTATCGTGCCCGGCGCGCCCGAGGAAATCTATCGCCGACTGGCCGGCTACACTGATGCCTTCACCACACGGGCCGTAGAGGAGTTACCCGTAGCCTCGCGGCCCGGGGAACCGGCGGTGCATGTGACGGAGGTGGATCACCTGAGGCTGGAGTTCCTGCCCGTGCCGCACCCCGTGCCCGCCTATGCCCTGGCCATTGCAGGCCGGCGGCGTCTTGTGTTCTCTGGCGATACGGCCTGGTCGGACGAGCTGGCGCAACTGGCGGCGGGCGCGGATCTTTTCCTGTGCGAGGCCAGTGGCCTGGCCGGAGACCAAAGGGTCCTTAACGACCGCCACCTGACGGCGGGGCAGGCCGGGGACCTGGCCCGCCGGGCTGGGGTCCGGCGGCTGGTGCTGACGCATTTCTGGCCGGAGTACGACCTCGAAGACATCAGGCGGGAGGCGGAATCCGGCTTCGGAGAACCGGTCATTCTGGCCCGTGAGGGCCTGTGCCTCGAGGTGTAGGGGCCGGTCTGGGGGGAGTGGTTTGCGGAGCGACGGGCGGGCCGCCAACCAGTTGCGGCCGGTTGAGATTCTGGGTTCCTACAACAAGTACGCCGAGGGGTCCGTGCTCATCGGCCTGGGGGATACTCGGGTGGTTTGCACCGCCACCGTGGAGGACCGCGTGCCGCCTTTCTTAAAGGGTACCGGCAAGGGGTGGGTTACGGCGGAGTACGGCATGCTGCCCCGGGCCACGGCGGTGAGGGGGTCCCGGGAAGGGGTGAAGGGGCGCAACCTCGAGATCCAGCGCTTCATCGGGCGGGCGTTGCGGGCCGTGGTGGACCTGGCGGCGCTGGGGGAGCGCACCGTGGTGCTGGATTGCGACGTCCTGCAGGCCGACGGCGGTACCCGCACGGCCGCGGTAACTGGAGGGTTCGTGGCCCTGGTGCAGGCCCTGGGCGGCCTGGTGGAGAAGAGGGAGCTCTCTCACCTTCCGGTGCGCGACTTCGTGGCCGCGGTGAGCGTGGGCCGCGTGGGCGGAGCCCTTCTACTGGACCTCTGTTTCGAAGAGGACAGCCGGGCCGAGGTGGATTTCAACGTGGTGATGACCGGGAGCGGCGAATACGTGGAGGTCCAGGGCGCCGGAGAAGGTGCGGCCTTCACCCTCCGGGAGCTCGGGGCCATGCTGGAGCTGGCCTGGGAAGGCATCCGGCACCTGGTGGAGCGCCAGCGGTGTGTCTTGGGGCCCCTGGCCCGGGGGATCGGGAGGAAGATGGTGGATGCGTCTGGTACTTGCTACCCGTAATCAGGGTAAGGTGAGGGAACTTTCGGCCCTGCTGGCTCCCCTGGGGATGGAGGTGCGCAGCCTGTTCGATTACCCGGAGGTGCCGCCCGTGGAGGAGGACGGCCGCACCTTTATGGAAAATGCCGTCAAGAAGGCGCGCTATACATGCGCGGCCACCGGGGAGGCGGCGCTGGCCGACGACTCCGGTCTGGAGGTGGACTGCCTGGGCGGGGCCCCCGGGGTCCATTCGGCCCGCTTTGCCGGCCTCCCCGGAGACGACGAGGCCAACAACCACCGCCTGCTGCAATTGCTGGCCGGGGTGCCCCTCGACCGGCGCACGGCCCGCTTCCGGTGCGCCGTGGCCGTGGCCTTTCCGGACGGGGAACTCCTCACCGCCGAGGGCACGTGTGAGGGATTGATTGTGGACGAGCCCCGCGGCAAGGAGGGTTTCGGATACGATCCCCTGTTCTACCTGCCCGAGTACGGTAAGACCGTGGCCGAACTGGACCTCGAGACCAAGAACCGCGTCAGCCACCGCGGCAGGGCCATGGCGGCCGTGTGCGAGTTGCTGGCCCGGAAGCTGGGGCGGAGGGATTAGGCCTTGCGCGTGGCCTACCTGGATTGCTGCGGCGGTATAGCCGGCGACATGCTCCTGGCGGCCCTCATCGACGCTGGCGCCGACGTTGTTACCTTACGCGGCCAGCTGGAAGGCCTGGGCCTGGCGGGATGGCGCTTGGAAACGTGGGAGGAACGGAAGCACGGTTTACGGGGAACCCGCGCGGCCGTGGTGGTCACGGCGGAGCAGCCGGAACGGCGCCTGGGCGAAATACTGGGGCTTCTGGAGGCAGCCCCACTGCCGGCACGGGCACGCGAAACCGCGGTCAAAGTCTTTTTGCGCCTGGCCGAGGCCGAAGCGCGTGTTCACGGTACGACGGTGGACAGGGTGCACTTCCACGAAGTGGGGGCCGTGGACGCCATCGTGGACGTGGTCGGCAGCCTGCTGGCCCTTTGCCAGCTGGGCGTGGAGCGGGTTTACTGCTCGCCTTTACCCACCGGACAGGGGTATGTGGAGGCCCGGCACGGCCTGCTGCCGGTACCGGCCCCGGCCACGGCCGAACTACTGCGCGGTGTGCCCTTGCGGAGCGTGGCCGTGGAGGGGGAACTGGTCACCCCCACGGGGGCGGCCCTGGCCACGACGCTGGCGGAGGAATTCGGCCCGCTACCCGGCATGGTCGTGGACCGCATCGGCTACGGGTTGGGCAGCCGCACCTACTCCATACCCAACGTGCTCCGGATTTTCGTGGGCCGCATCGCCGGACGGGAGTCCGGACGCGAAGTGCTCACAGTCCTGGAGACCGACATCGACGACCTTAACCCCGAGTTCTTTCCCTACGTGGAACACCTGCTGCGCAGGGCCGGGGCCCTGGACGTGACCCTCACCCAGGTGCTGATGAAGAAAGGGCGCCCCGGCGTCACGGTACGGGTACTTTGCCATCCGCCGGGGGAGGAAGAATTACTGGCCATCCTGTTTCGCGAGACCACCACCCTGGGTGTGCGGGTGCGGCGCGAAGAGCGGCTTTCCCTGCGCCGCGAGGTCGTTCCGGTGGTCACGCGCTCCGGTGAGGTGCGGGTGAAGGTTGCCTACCTGCCGGACGGCTCGGTGGGGCAGCTGAGCCCCGAATTCGAGGACTGCCGCACCCTGGCCGAGCGTACGGGACGGCCCCTGAGGGAGGTGTACCTGGAGGCCGCAACCGAGGCCCGCAAACGGCTACCCCCCCGCGGCGGGCAGGACGGCTGATGCCGGTGCCGTGTTCCGTCGTACCGGACCCCGGGCGCGCCAAGGGGCCACGGAGGGTTTTGACTTTGCGGGTCTTTTACGCTATAATTGTGCTGGGCGAGCGGGTGTAGCTCAATGGTAGAGCACCGGCCTTCCAAGCCGGGCACGTGGGTTCGATTCCCATCACCCGCTCCATTTGCGTGTCCCGGTAGCTCAGCGGACAGAGCGGCGGCCTTCTAAGCCGACGGCCGGGGGTTCGAATCCCTCCCGGGACGCCAGAAGCATAAGAGCCGCACCGCGCAAGGGTTTCCGGCCTCTCTCGCAACAGAAGCTTCCAGCACTTCCAGCGCAAAAACGCGGTGGCCGTTGCCCTTGAGGAGGCCCGGTTGAGGACGGCGGCCCGCCTCGCAAAAGGAGGTGGGCCGTGCGTTTTGGGGTGGTGGGTGCGAGGCCCCAGGTGCGGTGCCGGCGCCAAGGGGGTTTCGTGCACGCCACGGGGACCACCGGCATGGGGCGGGGGCTGTCTCCGGGGTACCCGGTGGGGCACGGGATTCGCGGGAGGAGTTCGCGCTGTGGCCCGCGAATACCAGGAATCCGAGGGGCACACCATAGGGCAAACGCTGGCCGCGGGGGCCACCGCCGGGGTTACCCGGCGGGCCTCTTCGGACGACGCTCGGGAGGGTTTTTGTAGCATGGACCGGTTGTGGGCGCCCTGGCGAAGCTCGTACATCGTTACGGCCGCGCTCCATGAGGATGCGGAGTGCATTTTTTGCGCCAAACTGGCCGACGACAACGACCAGGCCAATTACGTGGTGCGGCGCGAGGAGTTGTGCTTTGCGCTATTGAACCTTTATCCCTACAACAACGGCCACCTGCTGGTGGCTCCCAACAGGCACGTGGGCGAAGTCGAGGAACTGACGGAAGGCGAAATGCTGGCTCTGTTTCGGCTCACCCGCACCATGATCGGGGCCTTGCGCCGGGCTATGAACCCGGACGGCTTCAACGTGGGGGTTAACCTGGGCCGGGTCGCGGGGGCCGGCGTGCCGGGACATTTTCACATACACATCGTGCCCCGGTGGAACGGCGATACCAGTTTCATGCCGGTTCTAAGCGATACCAAGGTCATTTCCCAATCCCTGGAGGAGGCTTACCGGCGCCTCAGGGCCGCGCTTCTGGAGGAAGGTGGAGTTATGGCCCCTTGACTCAAGGGTCCCTTTCTGTTAGTATAGGTTTTGCAAAGGACCCAGTGTGCGGTGGGCGTAGCTCAGCGGCGGAGCACCAGACTGTGGCTCTGGGGGCCGTGGGTTCGAATCCCACCGTCCACCCCATAACGAGCCATTAGCTCAACGGGCAGAGCACCTGACTTTTAATCAGGGGGCTGGAGGTTCGAGTCCTCCATGGCTCACCAGGAAAATTAAGGCTTCCGGGGATCGGAGTAGACACGCGCAGCCGGCTTCTACAACAACGCTACAACAACCGGCCCCGGAGTTAAGAAAAAAAGCGGCGGCCGCCGGGGATGTGGCGGCCGTGGGTTGTTGACCTCTCGCCCTACGGCTGGAGGTTCTTTTTTTGACTGGAGAGGTTTTTGGGCCACAGGGATTCCAGTTTGGCCGCGGCGGACTTCTTTAGCTCCGGCAGGACGTGGCTGTAGGTATCCAGGGTGAGACCGATCTGCGCGTGGCCCAGCAGTTCCTGCACCACCTTGGGGTGCTCGCCGGCCTCCAGCAGCCGGGTAGCGTAGGTGTGCCTGAGGGAGTGCAGGGTTACGTCTTCCGGGAGCCCCGCCAGGGCCTTCAGGCGGTCGAACCGACGGTTGAAATCGCGCGGGCAAATCGGCCGGCCGTCCTCCGTCGCGAACACCAGGTCGGCGTCCTGGTATGCGCCGCCGAGGCGCAGCTTCTCTTGGTTCTGGCGCACCTTGTGGGCTTTCAAGGCCGCCACGGCCCACCTGGGTATCGGAATGCTACGGCGTCCCTTGGCGGTCTTCGGTTCGTGAAAGGCCAACACCCACCGAGTGGGGTCCTCAGGATCCCGGGTCCGGACAAGGCACCGCCTCACCCGAAGCGCACCTTCCTTCAGATCCACGTCCTGCCACCTCAGGGCTAGAATCTCCCCGCGCCGCAGGCCGGAGCCGAGGGCCAGCACGAAGGCGGCACCCAAACGATCGTTATCAAGGGCGGCGAAAACCCGCTCCTGCTCCTCCGGCGTAAGGGCGCGGGGCTCTCCCTTTTCCTTTTTCGGCAGGGTGGTGGCCTCGGCGACGTTGCGCGCCACCAGTCCCTCCTTTACGGCCTGGTCCAGGGCCGCATGCATGATGGTGTGAATGATTTCGACCGTCCTGGTGGACAGGCCGCCCCTGCCGTCCACCCTGCCGGCCGCGAATTTCTCGTTGTAAAGCCGTTGCAGGTGGTGGGGCTGCAGCTGGCGCAGCGGCAGGACGCCGATGGCCGGCTTGATGTGGACCCTGATGTGCATCTCGTAGCTGTCCCAGGTGGTGGGGCGGATCTTGGGAGGCTTCTTGTATTCGTTCAGCCACGTGTCCAGCCACTGACCCACGGTCACCCGCGATGGCTCCAGGAACGTTCCCGTCCTGACGTCGCCCAGGGCGCGGGCCAGCTTTTCCGCGACCTCCTGCCTCGTTTTACCGTAGAAGTAAAACCTCTTGAGCTTTCCCGTTTCGGGGTCACGCCCTGCCGTAATGGCGGCACACCAGACGCCGTCTTTCCGCCGGCAGATGGTCCCTTCCCCGTTACCGCGCTTCTTCGCCATCGTCTCCCTCCTTCACGTATCCGGCCCGCAAGGCCGGCCTAAAACCGCGCCAATACATTTGCCCATGCCCACGTCCCAGACCAGCCTCCACGGGCCTCTAGATGCACGCTGCGCAAAAATTCCTATGCGCACTATAACCGTCCTTTATCGCGCTCCGGGCCTGGTTCCGGACCGGCCTCTTCGCCGCCGGCCGGCAGGGCGGCTTCCTTCCGGCGGGCGGCCAGAAAGGCCTCCAGGTCCCTTTCGTCGACCCGCCAGTCCCGGCCGATTTTGATGCCCGCCAGCCGTCCCTGGCGCACCCAGCGCCGCACCGTGTACGTCGACACTTTCACCCGCGCCGCCACTTCTTCAACGCTCAGCAGTCCCATTTCCGTGTCCTCCTTTGGCCTATATTATACCACGGTGGCATTCGGTACTCAACAATAACCTTTGACAGGGACGGATGCGGTGGTTTATAATGCTCCACAAGGACACACAAAACAATAAGGGAGGCGCGAAGCATGACCCATGAGGAGTGGCAGGACTGGATTCGCAGGGCCAGGAGCAAGAAGGACGCCGAGAGGCATCAGCGAATGGCGGAAATGAGCTACCGGGACCGGCTGTTTCCGCGCACCTTCGGCGAGGGGCTCTACAGCTTCATCACCCGCCGCACCACGGCGTACTACTTCGACCGCCTGGAGCGGGACCCCGAGTTTGCAGAGCTGGACAAAAAGACCCAGGAGCTGGAGAAAGAGGTCATCCGGATGGTGGGCGGCTTCGACATCGCCGCGAAGCTGTGGGAGTTCCTGCGCCTGGTGGGGCTGCGGGACGAGCTCATGGCCGAGGACGCCTACCTTTACGGCCTGCTGGACGGTGCCCGCTTTGCCAAGCTCTTCGACGACCCGGCAAAGGCCATCCGGGTGCTGAAGAAGGCCGCCAGCCTCAAGGAGTGCCACCTGGCGGACGGGATGCTGGAGGAGAAAAGCGGGGAGGACGAAGAAGGTTAATGCGGCCGGCAGAAAGGCCGGGCACGGCGCCCGGCCTTTACCTCCCCTCCGGCCTCAGCACCGGCGTTAGGCCGATGCGCTGGCCTTCGCGGATGAAGGCGGGCAAGATTACCCGGCCCAACCGAGTGGCATCCACCTGCAGGACTATCTCCTGCCTGGGCGCCTGGCCCGCGCCCTGCTCGACCCGGCTGATGCGGATGGCGTCCCGCACAGCCTGGTAGACAGCCTGGGCCACCACGTCCGCCAGCACGTCCAGGCCGGGCGCAGTCGGGCGCAGGGGAACCACCGCCTCCGGACCTGCCTCGCCGAGCATGGCCAGCGTCGGCCCCTGCACTACGCCGCCCGCGGCCAGGTGCGGAATCTCCGGCACCCGTGGCACGCGGATCGACCACCCGCCGAACTCAATGCCGCCCGGGAGGGTGTACTTCGGCACCGCGAATTCAAGCCGGTTCCACCACCGGATGAACTTGTTCACCAGGTCGATGATGGCGTTGACCACGGCGCGAATGGCTTCCTTGACCGCGTTCCACTTCTCCCGGGCCAGAACGGCGGCGCTGTCCCACAGGGAGGCGAGGGTGTTTTTCACTTTGCTCCAGGTGCCCTCCAGCCACGCCGCGGCCGCTTCCATCGGCGCGGTGACGGCCTGCTTGATGCCCTCCCACTTCTCACCGGCCCAGCTCTTGATCGCCTCCCAGGTGGTGGACAGGAAGGTGCCGATCCTGTTCCACGTGGTGGTCGCCCAGGTCTCAACCGCATCGACAAGGCCGCCAATCGTGGACTTGATGGCCTCCCACTTCTCGGCGGCGGCGGTCTTGACCTCCTCCCAGGTGCCGAAAAGCCAATCCTTGAGGCCGTTCCAGATTTCCTCCGCCCGGGCCTTCAGGTTCTGCCACTTTTCGACCAGGGAGCCGCAGATGGCGTCCCAGGCCGCCGCGGCGGCCCCGCGGATGGCCTCCCAGGCCAGGGAGAGCATGCCCTTCAGGTACGTCAGCCAGAACTCCAGGGTATACACCAGGTAAAGCCACCTGGCCACCACGGCGTTCTTGACGGCTTCCCAGGCCTCTTCGACGGCACCCTTGATGGTTTCCCAGGCAACGGCGAGCATGCCCTTCAGGTAGGTCAGCCAGAATTCCACAGTGTACACCAGGTAGAGCCACCTGGTTACCACGGCATTCTTGATGGCTTCCCAGGCGCCGGCGACGGCTTCCTGAATGGCCGCCCAGGCCGCGGACAGCCAGTCCTTGACGGCGGTGACGGCGGCCACCACGGTAGTCTTGAGGTCCTGCCAGAGCTGCGTGAAGAAGGCCGCCAGGGCGCCCCAGTTCTTGATGAGGACGTAGGCTAAAGCGGCCACCGCAGCGCCGGCGGCCATAAAGGGCAAGAGCGGTGCCATAGCTCCCAGGAAGCTCGGTATCACCTGGGTGAGGAGGGTTCTGGCCAGGGTTACGAGCGCCGGCACCAGGGCCCCCGTGATGGCCCCGGCAACGGCAACGATGGCCGGTGCTACCCAGGGCGGAACGATCTCGGCTATGGCTCCCTTAAGGCCCTTTTCGCCCACCAGGTCCGCGAAGCGACCCAGGCTCTGGTTCAGGCGCTCGAGCACGCCCCCGAGATCGAAGGCTTTGATGATCTCCTCACCGACGCCTCGCAGGATACCCTTGATGCTGTCCTTCATGGTGGACCAGCGGCCGATGATGGTGTTGCTTTGCGCCTCCATGGCCCCGGCAAACCTGCTTCCCATGCCTTCCAGGATGGCACTTATGCCGGTGGCCGCATCGACGGTGCCCTTGCTCACCCGCTCCATGGCTTCGGGCACGCTCACTCCTATCCGATCAGCCAGCATCTGCCAGGCCGGGATGCCCAACTCGGCGATCTGCATCATTTCCTCCGCCGAGACTTTGCCTTTGGCCCGCATTTGACCCAAGGCGTAAACAACGCGGTCGATTTCCGCCGCGCCGCCGCCGACCGCGGCCACCGCATCGCCCACGGCCCGCATGGTCGGGATAATCTCCTCGGCCTGGAACCCAAAGGCCAACAGCTTCCTGCTGGCGTCCGTGAGCCCCTGGAGCTCAAACGGTGTCCTGGCCGCGAAGTCCGCCAGCTCGCCCAGAAAGGCCTGAGCCTTCTCTGCGCTTCCCAAAAGGGTGGTGAAGGCCATGCGGGTCTGCTCCATATCGGCGGCGGCTTTCACAGCCGCCCCCCCGAAGGCCGCCAGGGCCACGCCGCCCGCCGCGCCCAGGTTCCCCACCCAGCCGAGGAGTTTCTGCGAGGGCTCCGCGGCCCGCTCCAGGGCCCGCTCGGGCTCGTAAAGGGCCTTGTCCGCGGT
>Ga0080004_1066729_pt1 | contig 29711 bp, 32 predicted proteins | sample WasSprMetagenome_FD_69207 | JGI IMG/M metagenome (GOLD analysis project Ga0080004, IMG submission 69207) | Sulfidic aquatic microbial communities from Washburn Spring, Yellowstone National Park, USA - WS (SPADES assembly) (version 2) | ecosystem: Environmental > Aquatic > Thermal springs > Hot... | reverse complement strand
AATGCAATTCTCAGTCTAGTGCCTGGACTTGCCTCGTCGCTTTCACCACTTGGCGGTGCCTACCTCGTGAATTTATTTGGGACAGTTACGGGTGTGAGGATAATATTTTTCTTATCTTTTCTAACAGGCATCATCACAGCCCTTTCGCGTCTTTTCTGGATAGAAGAAACCATAACCACAAAAGAGACAGAAAACGCCAGTGGAAACTTTTTGTTCTCCTACATTGATGCCTTTAGAAAAATCAGCCATGAAACATACCTTTTGATGACTGCCGACATTCTGCTCAATCTTGTAGGTGCAATGACATTTCTTGGAAACTACTATATGTACTATTATCTAGAAGTTGACAAAAATGGTCTAGCTATCCTAGCTACAGTTGGAAGCATTGTGAATCTATTGCTTCTTCTACCCGTTGGGAAGATTGTTGATACGCGTGGAAGAAACTTTTCTATAACACTAGGCTTTCTTCTAGGAACATTAAGCCAAGCTATCTTCGTCTTGGCTCCACCTTCTTCCTGGCTCACATTGCCTATATTGCTCCTGTCCACCACTATAGGCTCAGTTGCAGGTGTATTTTATGGCCTGGCTTATTCTTCTTTGAGGGCAGACCTTGTCCCAAAGGAGTATAGGGGGAGAGTCTATGCCCTCTGGGGGCTATTCCCGTCGTTTACGTGGAGCCTAGGAGCTCTGATAGGTGGGTGGATGTATAGTAACCTGGGACCAACATCTCCTTTCGTTTCAAGCCTTCTTTTGAGGCTTCTTCTATCCCCTCTCCTCCTTTTTTGGTATCGCCAGCTAACCTGTAGAGTGGACAAGGTAATTAAGAGCTTTGAGGGTAGCTAGAGCGAGAAAGCTTTCATCGAAAATACAGACTTTTCTTTTAATGTCTGCTGACCCTGATTATTTTGGGTGGATTCCGTTTATGTTCACTCTTCTTGTAAAGCTCCATGACGCGATCTACGTATTTTTTCTCTATGTGAAGGGTTTCGGGGACTTTCTCAGGAGCTACCCCCATCTCAAAGATACTGTAGAGGATCAGGTCAGCTATTTCATAGCTTAGCCCCAGCTCGCCCTCGGCGGTTTGTCCCGGCCAAAGCCTGGGACTACTAGGCTTAAACGCTATTCGTTCCGGAAGCCCTAAGAAAACTCCGAGTTTTCGGACCTGTGTCTTGTATAGATCTCCTATTGGCAATATATCTACTCCACCGTCACCATACTTTGTAAAGTATCCGAGAAGAAGCTCGCTCTTATCCCCTGCCCCTATGACCAAGGCGTTTTTCCTATATGCTCTTTGGTGCAGAATGCACATTCTGACACGGGCTGCAAGGTTTCCTCTCTCCTCTCTAGTTAAATCTCCCAGGTTTCTCTCAAAGCTCTCCAAGATTGGTTCAATATTGATAACCTCTATGTTTTCCTTGGGAACCCTTGCCAATTCTAAAACAGAAAAAGCATCTTCAAGATCTTCTTTGGGTGTAGTCTTTGAGGGTAGAATCAATACATGTACGTTTTGTGCCCCAATAGCCCGCACAGTTAATAGCAGAGTCACAGCGCTGTCAACCCCTCCGCTAACTCCAATTACTCCCCCGCTTTTACTTGCCTCTCGGACAATGTAATTCCACAGTTCTCGAGTTATATGTTCAGTTACAGCTTCCCAATTCATGTCTGGTATAGTTTGCATGATAGACCCATTAAGTCTCGTTATTTTGATAGCTTTAAGTTTTAGCGTATTAGTTGTGTGTAAAAATTTAGAGCCATAAATTGGTCAGATTAAGGATATTTTTGAGAACCCTCCTAAAAAACAAAAACATGGATCGCCTTAAGAAAAAAATATGTAAAACTTTTACTGGAAAAAATGAAAGATTTATCTTTGTCTTTTTTTACTAAACCCATGTGATAAGAGTTAGTATTGACAAGTTGAGGATGTTTACTTCGAAGGCGGGGCTTTACAGTTGGGACGAGTCAGGAGAGAAAATTATTGTTGCTTTTTCTTCCTTGTCTCTCGAAGAAGTCTTGGGAGAAAATGCAGAGATAAGGATTATTGGGTCGAAGGAGGGAAGCGATCTTGTTGTTGAGAAGGTTATATTGAGTAGGGGAGGTGTCCGTGAAGAAGTTGACCCAAAGACTCTTGAGGGATGGTTTAAATATATCGAACAAAGCGAAGTAGCGAAAAAGTAATGAGCAATATATAGCAACGTTTTTATCACAAGATCCCTATACTTGACATGTGAAGCTGATTTATCTTGTACTAGATGGTGTTGCAGACAAGCCTGAAGATGGTCCTACATCTCTAGAGCTAGCAAACAAACCGTTTCTCGATAAGGTTGCTTCGCTCTCTATATGCGGTTTAATGTATACGGTTGGAAAAGGCATTGCTCCCGAAAGCGATGCCGCAGTAATGTCAATCCTCGGATACGACCCACATAAAGAATATACTGGCCGTGGACCCGTTGAGGCTGTGGGTGCAGGGTTAGAGCTGAGAGAAGGTTACGAGGTTGCATTTAGGGCTAATTTTGCTACCATAGACCCAAAGACGAGAAAAATCCTTGATAGGAGATGCGGAAGAAACCTTTCTAGCGAAGAGGCCCACGAGCTTGCCAAGGCAGTAGACGGTTTGGAGCTAGGAGTCTACGATGGGTATGCACGTGTAGTTGCGACTGTTGGACATAGGGCTGTAGTGATTATCGGAAGCAGGACTCACAGGGTGTCAGACAATGTCAGCAATACAGATCCTGCTTATGAGAAGCATGGTTATGTCTCGATTGCAAAATCTTCATTTGACCCTTACGTAGCAGAGGCAAAACCACTGGACGGAACAGAGGAGGCAAGAATCATGGCTACTCTCGTCAACAAGTTTACCGAGAAGATAATTCAGATACTTAAAGACCACCCAATCAACCAGGAAAGAATAAAGAACGGTAAGATGCCTGCAAACGTAATTTTGCTGAGGGATTCTGGGGGAAGACTTCCAAGGCTAGAAGAAATAAACAAGAAATTTGGCTTAAGGTTTGGCGCTGTAGCCGAGATGCCTGTGGAAATAGGAATCGCGAGAATATTGAAAATGGACATGGAAAGTGTGCCGCCTCCTACAGAGGACAAAGCCATGGATTACAAGATTAGGCTTGAAGCCACCATGAAGTTGTTGGAGCGAAACGATGTTATTTATGTTCATCTAAAGGGGCCCGATGAGCCGGGACACGATGGAGACGTGAAAAGAAAAGTAGAATCTATAGAGCTAATTGATAGATACTATGTTGGTCCTCTCCTAGAACAAATTAGCGGCAAAGAAATTGCTTTGCTGGTTACAGCTGACCACGCCACTCCTTATACCCGTAAATCTCACACAGATGACCCAGTACCCGTAGTTTTAATGCTACCTAGAAACAAGCAGGACGGATTAAAAAGGCTTACAGAAAAGGAGTGCAGTAGAGGTTCGCTTGGAGTATTCCAGCACGGCTATGAACTCCTTCCAAGGATCCTTGAAATGATTAAAAGTCCTTAGAATTCTTGATTATTATTAGTATTTTTTCCGTGGCTACCCGTTAATTTTTGCGTTCATGCTTCTCATATTTTTCAGTGTATCCAAGAGGAAAGTCTCCTGAAGCTTCTCGATAGCTTGGTTACATTCATCCATCAAAGACTGGATTTTTTCACGCTCTTTTGGGAGCTTTTCAAGTTCCCTTGCAAGAGGCTTAAGGTCTTTCTCAATCATTTTGCGGGCAATCTCTCCCAATAACTCGTCGATGCCCTTATCTGAAAAGTATAACTTTTTCCTCCCAGCTTTAACAAAGGATACTAAGCCAACGCTGACAAGCAAGGAAAGTGCGGAGCTTACTTGGCTTAAACTGTATCCAGTCAGGTGGACAATTTCTGTCTGGGAAAGTGGAAACTCGGATAGAATAAGTGTTGCAAGAACCTTTGAGGCCGCTTCTCCTAGCTCAAGCCTTGATACTAGCCTAGACACCAAGTTGATAAGCGTCTGGGGAGGCGTTGAATACATTGTGTGTCTATAATATATAAAAAACTATGCTTATATTCCTTATGTTGTTTTTGCTTTCATGATTCTAAGGAAATAGATTGACGCCGTCAAAGCGCTGGCTTCAATGAATAGTGCCCCGGCGAGCTCCAGAACTGCAACGGAGGGCCACCCTATGGTAAATTGTATCAGGTAGCCGAGAGGTACTGGGAGAATACCCAAGAGAAACAATATTGAACCAAAAAGTTTCTCCTTCTTTGCGAGAAGCGCTAGACCGAGAAATGCTGAAGCCAGGAAGGACTGAAGGTAGAACCACGTGGATACAAATGTGTGGGGTTTTGTTCCGCTGGGATAATATCCTATTAGGAACAGAAATATGCCTGAGACAAAAAGGAGACCGGTGGCGAAGCCTTCAAGCTTTGTTTCGACAGACCAGAGGATGCCTAGGGAATATAAGGCAATAATTGTTCCCATAGTCATAAGGCCGATATTGAATATCCATGGATTGGTGGCCCTAGGCGAGCCTAAGTCGCTAAATGCACCTTTAAAGAAATTCCACCACGGGTTATAAGAGGCTGCGAAATACACTGTAACAAGGAAGACTAAGAAGCTGAGGGGCCCCAGGATCAGTAACAGTGTTCTGAGTATCTTAAAAGCTTTCATTATGATCATTTAAAGGACGCAACAACACTCTTAAAATTTTAGTCTTGGTATACAGTCGTGAAGTGAGAAAAATTATCTATCTTTTTTCTTGTAGTGCTTCAACTATTATTCTCTCTTCCATTGTTAGTTTTTGTATTAGCTCATGATAGGGTACAGTGAACAAAGTGTCAATAAAGTTTTCTTTTACTATTTTTCCTTTGAAGATAATTGCTCCTCTGTTTGCAACTCTCTTAGCCTGTTCCGGATCATGGGTAACTATTATTATTGTTGTTTCACGTGAAAGCTTTCGAATGAGTTCTTCTATTTTTGATGCATTAACTGGGTCAAGATTGGCTGTGGGCTCATCCATTAGTAGAACCGGCGGACGCAAGGCAAGTGCCCTTGCAATGCACAAGCGTTGTTGTTGCCCACCACTAAGAGAGGTTGCCGGCTTTTTCAGTTTGTTTTTAACTTCTTCCCATAATCCTGCCTGTTCAAGGGCTTCCCTTACTATCTCATCTAGTTTTCTGCCTTTAGCTACTCCGTGTAGCCTTGGTCCAAGCGCGACGTTGTCATATATCGAAAGGTGAGGCAACGGGTTTGGCATTTGGAAAACCATCCCGGCTAGCCGTGCCACTTGTTCGCGGGGAAGCTCCCTGTAAACATCTATGCCCATTATCTCGACTTTTCCTTCAACCCTAGCCTCTGGTCTAAGCTCTATTAATCGATTTATTGTCCTAAGCAGGGTAGATTTTCCGCATCCAGATGGGCCCAATATGGCGTATACACTGTTTCTTGGAACACTGAGGTTGATATTGAAAAGAACTTGTTCATTTCCATAGTAAACATTTAAGTTTTGGATTCGGACAGCTGGATTTTCCATTAGAATCTCACCTCTTTTGTAGCCTTCCTGATAATTAGAGATAAGGAGATACTAACAAGTGCAAGTATAAAGCTCGCGCCCCATGCCAGTTTTTGCCAGTTTTCGTAAGGCGTCCTCGCAAAATTCCATACGAGGAGCGGCAATGTGCTTGAGGGACCGTCTAAACCATAGAAGCCATAAAATGCAGCTCCAGCTGTGAAGAGCACAGGTGCTGTCTCACTAAATGCCCTAAGAAAAGCTGAGAGAAGCCCGACAAGTATACCCCTCATATTCATTGGAACAAGTACGAAGAAAACAGTCTTCCACCTAGGTAATCCTAGACTGTATGCGGCCTCCCTATAAGTGAAGGGGATAACTCTTAGTGATTCTCTCACTTGAACGACTGTATATGGAAGTATTGCCAAGGAAAGACTCAACGCACCAGCAACTAGCGACGTCTTCTTAGTTGCAAGAACATATATTGCATAGATAAATATGCCGAGGATTATGCTCGGTACTTCACTTAGAAAGTGTGACGCACTTTCTGCCAATGTTGCAAGTTTGGTTTGAGAATATTCATTTATGTATACACCCGAAAAGAAACCTATAGGAAATGCAATAGCTACTGACAGTGATATCATCAATACGCTACCTATGAGCGTGTAGTAAATCCCTCCGGGAGATTCCTCGCCTGGACCAGCTGGTGTCGTGGTAAAGAATGGAAGACCCGCCTCGATTATCACTCTCAATCCAAAGATTAAGGGTGCGGATATTAGGGAAAAGATTGCCAGTAGAATAAATACAGCTGATAAAGCAATCAACATTAAAGTAATTTCATTTTTTATAGAGCGAAGATTCACAATTGCTCACCTCTAACAATTTTGACACTTACGTTGGCCAGCCTTAATCCAACATAGGAAAAAAACGAACTAATAATCAGGAGAACGAGAGCTGCAAACATTAATGCACTATATTCGTACTTGTAATAGGTAGCCATTCCAAAATTATTAGCTATTAGGCTTGTAACAGTTGAAGCGGGTAAAAATGGATCCAGGGGCAACCTATAGGCATTTCCTATTACTAAGGTAACTGCAGTGGTCTCTCCAACAGCTCTGCCGAATCCAAGAAGAAGAGATGATACTATAGCAGGAGAAATCATCCTTAAGACAATGATCGCGCGCTCGATCTTTGTTGCACCTAGGCTGGCTATTGCCTCTATGTATGATAAAGGTACAGATGCATATACAGATTTAATTATCGCGGTCGAGTATGGGGCAATCATGGTAGATAACACTAGTCCAGCCGTGACAATGCTCGCTCCTGTTACATTGACATATCCAAGCTTAACAGCTAGCTGTCTCACCAGTGGCACAATAAGTGTAAGACCCCAGAAGCCATAAAGAACTGTAGGAAAAGAAGCCGCGACATTTATTAGTTCTTCAATTGCTAAACGTGCTCTGTAGGGAATAATCTCCTGGATAAAAACAGTTAGAGAAATCGAGAAAAATGCTGCAAACATGATTGCGAGAATAGCCACATACAGAGACCCAACCAGGGGAGGAATTATTCCATAAACTTCTTTTGCTGGATCTTCTGCCGCATTCCATTGAAATTCCGTGAATATACGGAGTCCTTCGTAAGTAAGAACTGGGATAGATTCCTTGAAGAGAACAAGAATCAAAAGAATATCTATGCTCAATAGTAGAACTCCTGGTATAGATAGCATGATCCTTAGCATGTCTCTATTCATAGCTTACACCCACTAAGTGTTTCGTAGCCAAGTATATATAGTTTATGTTTATGATAAACATGAAAAACAAAAATATATAGAAAAAAAATATTTTATTTATTTACCAAAAAGTTGAGATAGCTGAAGTATTTTCTGTGCAATACTTTGTGGTATTGGCGCATAACCTTCTACGATATTTTCTGGCTTCTGACCTTCCGTGGCGATAAACTGTAGCCATTTTGCAAGGGCCTTTCTCGTGTTTAGGTCGTAGTTGTCAGGAGACTTGATCAACATGTAAGTTGGGGTAGAGATTGGATAGGCATCTGGATCTGTTGTTGCAAATATCTTTGATAGGAGGTTTAAACTGTATATATCGCTAGTGAAATCGACATCCAAGCTTTGAACGGCTCTGCTCACCCTGTCAGGAGTAGGTAGTACGAATTTACCTGCATTGTTTCTCAATGCTACTACACCCAGCCCCTTAGTGTATGCTAGTTCAACGTATCCGAGAGAGTACGGTGTTTGCTTAACCATATTTGCAACTCCTGGGTTTCCTTGCGCTCCTTGGCCTCTCCCTATTTGGTCGAGAGGCCATTGAACTGTTTTTCCCGCTCCAACTTTTGATTTCCATTCGCTTGAGACAAAGCTCAGGTAAGACGTAAGAACTTCATTTGTTCCACTAGCATCACTTCTGTGAATCCAGTATATCTCTTTGTGCGGCAATATATCAGCGAGTTCAGGGTTTAGTTCCTTTATTTTTGGGTCATCCCAGTAATTTATTTTTCCGAGGAGGATGTCTACTAGAACTTCTGGTGTAAGCTTGAGTGGCTGTTTGTCTTTTAGCTCTGGTACATTGTAGACTATCGCTACTCCTCCAAGAAGGTATGGAACTTGATAAACAGTTCCGTATTTGTTTTTAGCCTGGTTTAGCTGGTCAGTTTTTAGTGGAACATCGGAGCAACCAAACACTGTAAGGCCATTAAGGAAGTCGCTTATTCCTTGTCCACTGCCTACACCGCTGTATTCAATTTTTATATCTGTATTTTTAGAAGTGAATACTTCTATCCATTTTCTGAGCTGGGCCTCTGGAAAAGTTGCACCGCTTCCCTTAAGGAGCACCGGCTGAGACGGTTGTTGCTGAGCTGGCGGTTGTTGAGTTGGTTGTTGTGAAGGCTGTGTTGGCTGAGATGGTTGCTGTTGGGCTGGCGTCTGAGCTGGTGGATTTGCGAAGAAGAAGTACAGTCCTGCTAGTACTATGACTATCGCTATGGCGATTACTGCATATTTTACATAGTTTTGTTTTTGGCTCATACATGGCTACATAAAATGGGCTAGCTTATATACTTTTCGCCTATAGCTATGTAATTAAATTGTAAACATTATAGTTCTATATATGATTTAAGTAGGAATTTCGTCCTTGCTTATTCCTTGTTTATTTACAGCTCTATTATTGTTCCGGTTTTCGTGTCGAAAGAGTATCCTGCAGGTAGCGTCGCTTTGTCTAGGTTCCTGATTTTTTCTATTATTAGGCTCACTATTTTATTTGTATAGGCTTCTTTTCTTATCACGATGTCGTATCTCTCGCTTGTGATAGGTTTAAACTCTAGACCATATCTCTCAGCAATATATTTTACACCTATTCCTACGTCAACTATTCCTCTACTAATGAGGTAAGCTACGGCCTCGTGAGTTTTAACCTCAAAGGTATAGCCAGTAAGCCTTTTCTTCATCTCTTCAGGCGATATTCCTAGTTGTCGTGATTCCTCTTCTAGCATGTGGTCAATGAGTACACGTGTACCGCTTCCGGGATTCCTGTTGACGAAGCGCAGATGCTTGTCGACTATATCTTTAAATGAAGAAACTGGTTCAGTGTTTTTCCTATATATGAAGCCCTGTTCTCGCCTATAGCCTATGAGAACCAGTGCTTGTTTAATGTCGAGCTGTCTTATAATTGGTAAATTGTATTCTCCCGTAGCTGGGTCAAGTAGGTGTGTTCCAGCCATGTCTGCTACTCCGCTTTTTAGTGCTTGGAGCCCTGAGAGCGAGCCGACGTTGACCATGCGTACTTTGTCGTAGCCTGGCAGGTTTGCAACTATGGATTGTAGCAGTGGGTCGTGGGAACCAATAATGTTTAGTTCGTAGCTTTTCTGGAGTGGGTTTAGTAGTACTTCCACTTCTGTCCCTTCTGGAAGGTATTCTGTGTCTTCTGGAACAGTTATATAGCCGTCTAATAGTGACATTGCCGACACACGTCCGCTGTGGCCCGTTAGGGGGTAAGCCTTTATTTCTCCGTTGTGCTTCAGGATCGCGGGCACAAATACCCTTATACCTGGTTCTCCACGGATAGGGGTCTCTATGCGTGCCTTTATTGTTGGGACCTCGCTTCTTGGCATGCCTTGGAGCTTTAGTATAACGGGAAGAAGGAAGAGGTTGACTGTTAGCAGGCACGAAAGTGGGAAGCCGGGCAACGCGAAGACTATCTTGTCTCCGTGGACAGCTACAGCGAGGGGTCTGCCTGGTTTTTCTCTTACACCATGGAGTATGATTCCCGGTTCGAGCCTGCTTAGAACCTTGTAGGTCTTATCCTCCAGGCCGGCAGAGGTTCCGCCAATCGTTGCTACTATATCGTTTTCACTTAATGCCTTGTACAGAGCTTCTTCTATTTCTTCAACTACGTCGTGTACGCGGGGATATATCATGGGTTCTGCTCCTATGGACTTTGCGTAGGCATAGATCATTGTCGAGTTAGAGTCATAGATTTGTCCGTATTCGAGCTGTTCTCCTGGAGTTTTCAGTTCGTTGCCCGTGGGAATTATTCCTAGGCGGACCGGCCTATATACCCATACCTTGTCTATCCCTACAGCTGCTAATACTGATGCGAGAAGTGGGGTGACAATGGTCCCTCTCCACGCGACAACTTCTCCTTCAGCAATATCGGAACCAGCAATGTCAATGTTTTCACCTCTGGCTACCGAGCGGTAAAATTCAACTTCGCCATTCCTCGCGTGTGTGTGCTCAATTAACACGACGGCATCTGCAGGATACGGAACAACCGCGCCAGTAGAAACTTCTACGCATTGTCCTCTTTCTAGTCTAAGCAACTTGGTCTCTCCGGTAGCCACTTTCCCGACAAGCTTCAAGGTTTTTGGCCTATCCTCGTATACTCCCGCTAGGTCTTCACTTATTACAGCGTAGCCGTCTACTGTTGCCCTAGTGTATGGAGGATAATTGGAGGGTGAAAAAATGTTTCTGCTTAAGACCCGCCCTATTGCCTCCTTCAAGGAGACTTCTACTTCTCCTAGTGGATTAAGCGGCCTGTAAGATTCTATAAGTGGGATTACTTCGTCGACGCTTACCATTTTTCTAAATATTTTTCTCTCCAATGTTTTCCACCTCTCGGTACAAATTAACCTCTACAGTTTCGCCTTCATCGTAGCCCTCAACCCCCTCAGGCACTATGACGTAGCCGTTGCCCCTGAGGAGACTTGCCAAAGCACCAGACCCCCCAAGCATTACTGGTTCAGCATAGTAGTCTTCGTTTCCCCGGTAAACACGCACCCTGGCAAAACCTATAACACCCATTTTCACCGAGATGCGCCTTGTAAGTTTAGCCCTTATCTTGGGTAATAGCGGAACCTGCAACCCTAGCTTCCTAGCAAGAGGCCTAAAGAAAACCTCAAGAGTTGATAATGCAGCAACAGGAAGCCCACTAATAGCCAATATGAGCCTGCCGTCCTTCACAGCTACGCACGTAGTTTTCCCCGGCTGAAGGGCCAAGCCGTGAACCATGTATTCCGGTTCTAGCTTGTTTATAGCTTGCACTGTCAAGTCGTGTCCACCCATCGATGTCCCACCTATAAGTATGGTTAGCCACTCCTTCCTTTTCTTCAACCAGCTAACTATATGTTCCACAGAGTCCGGCGAGAAGTCTATTGAATTAACGTTTACGCCCAGGGTTTTTAGCCATGAGGCCACAAATATGTGCGTGTATGGTCTGAAGAATGTTTGGGAGATTATCTCGTCGCCTATGTTAAGTATACCGGCGCTGAAATCGTAAACATTTACGGTTTCTTTTCCTTCTAATATGAGGCCTGCAACGCTGTGTGGCTCTATTCTTTCGCCCTGCCCCACTATCCTTATATCAGTATCGTATTCTTCGCCAGGCAAGGAGACATTTTCCCATTGGGCCAAACGTTTGTAGATATATACTCGATCCTCTTTTTCTACTACATCTTCAATAGGCACCACGGCGTCTGCGCCCTCCGGTAGAAGAGCTCCAGTTTCTATCTTGGCAGCATAGCCTTCGGGCAGAACTATTTCCTCCTTAGAACTTGGCCTTATAACGCCCTCCATTTTCCTGAGCACTACTGGAGTGCTAGGTCCAGCGGCTTCTACATCGCGAGACCTAACCGCGTAACCGTCGACAACGGTTTTAGGTCTTGGGGGAAGCTTAAAGGATGAATAGACATTCTCGGCTGAGTATAGCCCAAGAGAGTCTGTTACGGGCACCTTGATAACGCTGGGTAACCTAAGGAACTTTAATGATTCTTCTATAACCCTGCCTACACTGTGAAGCTTCCTCAAAACTTATCACCAACGAATATAAAAGTCCCTAAACTCTCCCCTATAATCCTCCCACTTTACCTCAACATTTTCTACTCTTGCCAATGGGGGTCCACGCCAAGCCCATTCTATAAGTTTTTTTACGGCTTCCTCGTCTCCCTCGGCAACGGCTTCTACTCTCCCATCTGGTAGGTTACGTACCCAGCCAGTTACCCCCAGACTCCTTGCAACCTCCTGCATGGTTGCCCTATAGAAAACTCCCTGGACAAGGCCAGATACAATAATGTGAGCTCTTACAAGTCTAGTCATGTGGTAGATAAGCACTAGAAGACTAAAAATGTTTACTGCCTAGACGAGTCTTGCGGGTTCCCAGCTTATCTCCGAAACAATAGTTTTTGCTTTGAGGTTATTCAAGACCCCTACTGCCCTATCCACTTGCTCGTCATGCACCAGCGTAAATACAGCGTCCCCTATCTGTGTCTGCCCTGCGTATGGTATTCCTGCCTCTTCTAGAGCTTTAAAGGCTCTCTTAACGCTCTCAGTCGCTAGCCCTGTTTCCAGAGAAAATCTCTTGGAAACCTCAAGTAGTTTTTCTAACGACCTTTCATGAATAAGCTCGTCTATCAGCCTCTTTCCAACGGTGTCTATTAAAGGTAACCTGGCCGAAGACAAGATCTCCGGCTTGCTTCGGCTTCCAAAAAAGCCTATAATCGCTTTCATGTCCTTGTCGAAGAGGAGCCTATCCACTAGATCGTTTCCAGGCGCTCCTGGTCTAACAACAATCACAACGCCACCTACAACAAGCCCCGAAACCGTTCCTAGCCCTGTCTTGCATTCCACCTCTGCAACATGTGCAATTTTTGCTAGATCTAGGTAGCTTAGCCTTAATCCTAATAGCCGTCCCAGAGCGAGGGCCGTGGCTAGAGCACTTGCACCACTCGTGCCTAGTCCGCCACCAATTGGAACAGATACATCAACATAGATTTCGACTCCAAGCTGTCCAGGGAACATAGACAACAGCTTCTTCGCGACGGTACTGACTGTTGGGATTATCTTGCCGCCGTCACTAATACTGATTTTGACTCCTTGTTGCTCGCTTTCACAAGCTGTAACTGTGACACCCTTTTTCAGCGCTAGTCCTGCACCTCTGGCCCCCGTTAACAATGGATCCTCGACTATGTGTGTCTCAAATATTCCGCTAAGGCCAGCCGGGCTCCAAGCAGAGACACATCTCATTTTTCCTCGCCAAAAGTTATGCCTGAGCTTTTTAGAACCTTTACGACTGGGGGTGTTAGAATCGCGATAAAGGGTATCTCTGTCAGATATGTCCACAAGAACCAGACGAGGGCAGCCCAGCCTGGCAGATATGCTTGTCCACTGGGCAATGTAAAGAACTGGCTGAAAACCCAGACACCCATACCTATGTAGGCTGACCCAAGCATGAGTCCAGTGGATCCTGAAACCACTATTCTCCTATCTTCGCCCTTCAGTAGAATCACTGGCAGGGCCGTTGCAATCAGGGCTATAATTGCCGCGAATAGGAAAGAGTAATCTAGGAGATTGAAGTAGAGTAATGCAACAAGGATTAGAGTAGTTAGGAGGAGCTCTGCGAAAATGAGCGTTAAAATCTTTTTTTCGTCTCTCAGCTTCCTATAAAGGTAGCCTATTGTATAGAAGCCTAGGAAATTTGCTGGGACGCCTACGGTTAGACTCAACAGAGGATTCCCGTGGACAACCATGTCACTGATAAAAATTCCAATGGCTGCGCCAAACCCACCTATCATAGGCGAGAAAGCGATTGAGAATATTGCTGGCACAAATACGGAAGGCCAGAAGCGAACCGTGCTAAGGATAGGGGTAAATAGACCTAAGTAGGTAGCTATGCCGAGGGCCGCATAGAGCGCTGCACATATTGCAATCAGTGTTATTTCTAGAGACCTTTGTATCTTCACAGGCTGTTCGAATAGGGAAAATTTAAAATTTTTTAGTTTAACTAATTTAACAACCACATGAGCCAACATTCTTGACAAGACAATAAGGGGAAAACTGATTCATTTGGGATGAAAATGCCCTTTGAAAAAGCTGTCCCCTATTCGAATTCGATTGTAGCTGGCGGCTTATTCGTAATGTCATAGAGAACTCTATTCACTCCTTCAACCTCATTTGTAATCCTGTGGGATATTCTGTCGAGAAGTTCCCATGGTAGCTTAACAAAGTTTGCGGTCATAGCGTCTTCGCTTTCAACGACTCTTAAAGCCACCGCGTATTCATAGCTTCTGATGTCGCCCTTGACACCTACAGTCTTGAATGAAAGTAGAACAGGGAATGCCTGCCACACTTTATGGTACCATCCACTTTTCAGGAACTCTTCTTCAACGATTTTTGTCGCATTCCTTAAAATGGAAAGTTTATCCTCGTTGACCTCGCCAATTATTCTTACTGCTAAACCAGGTCCAGGAAACGGGTGCTGATACACTATCTCTTCCGGTATTCCGAGTTTAAGGGCAATTTTTCTGACCTCATCTTTATAGAAGTCTGCTAGGGGCTCTAGGATCTCTATGCCCGGGAGCTGGCCCATTACTACGTTGTGGTGGCTCTTTATTTTCGCTGTTGCTCGGCTTGTTTTTCCACTTTCTACTCTGTCTGGATAAATTGTTCCTTGGGCCAGATAATTTATCTGGCCATATTTTTTCTCGACTTCCATGGCTGTTGAAACAAAGATTTCCCGAAATGTTTCCGCAATAATTTTTCTTTTTTCTTCTGGGTCTGTTACACCTTTTAGCCTTGAGAGAAACAATTTTTTGGCGTCAACAAAGTGGATGTGCTCAAAGCCAAGAGATTTTAGGGTTTTAAGTACCCTTTCAGGCTCACCTTCACGGAGTAAACCCGTATCTACGAAAACTATGTGGACACTGTTTGAACCAAAAACTCTTAACATTATTGTTGCCGTAGTTATTGAGTCTACTCCACCACTAACAGCGACTAGTACGTTTCCACGAGTTTTTTTCTTTAGCTCCTTTATTTTCTCTTCGACGACGTCTTCTACAAACCAGTTTGGCTGCACCCCCGTTATTCTTGCTAAGAAGTTTCTCAGAATCGTCATTCCATGCTCAGTGTGCTTGACCTCTGGATGAAACTGGACACCGTAAATAGGCTTAGCTATGTGTCTAAATGCCGCTACGTAGGAATAGTTTGTTTCAGCTAGTCTAATAGTGTCGGGCGGTAACCTTACAACGGCGTCCCTATGGGACATCCAAACGGTTTGCTCTTTTGGGGTCCCGCGGAAGAGTTCGTCGTCCTGCAACACATTCATTTTGCTTAGACCGTATTCCGCTTCATCTCGCCTTTGAACCTCTCCACCAAGCATGTCTGCCAACAGCTGGTGGCCGTAACATATCCCTAGAACTGGTACCTTTCCACTTAGGAGCCAATGCGAAACCTCTTGGCTTGGTTTCGGCGCATTGGCCTCGTATAGGCTTGCTGGTCCACCTGACAATATGACGGCTACGGGATTTAAACGCTGTATCTCTTCTAGGCTGGCATCGTACGGCAAAAGCAATGAGTGATAGTTTAGTTCACGGATTCTCCTGGCTATTAAGTGTGCATATTGCCCTCCAAAGTCTAGGACAACTACGCTATAATCCGTATTTTTCGAATGCATAATTGACCCTTTCCCTGACTATTCTATCCACGTCCGTCCTGGATAAACCATACGGATCAATTATCCCGTCTTTTACTATAGGATTATTTTTTACGAAAACGTATACAGGTCTAGATTCGCCCCTTAACACTTTCTCAATAGGATCATCGAAGGCCACTAGGTCGCCTTCAGGCTTGATGTTGTATGTTTCGTATCCTCCAAGAGTTGCCTTTGCAAGGAGATCCATAGTAGCGCCGTGCAACTTGACTGCATCCTGAAAAGTCCTAAAAAGGTTACCCGTTACTAGGGGCCAGTCACTACCAAGCGAGTCAAAATGTTCTATGCTTCCAAGAGTCTTGTTGTAAAGATATATGTTTGAAGTTGGACAATGTACAACTTTTAACCCCGCTTTGCGACATTTCTCAGGAGAAGCTATGCAGTGGACAGCTATTACCCTGTCTAGTTCTTTTCCAAGAGCCTGGACAAGTGCATCTACTTCGTCAACACCTTCAGAGAGATGCATCGCGAAGGGTAGGTGAAGTTTTCGGGAGATATTATAAGAGGCCCTGAGCATTGAGATATCTGCTTTTTTGAGAGAGTGAACAAAAAATCCTAGAGAGAAATAACCATCCCACAGGAAACTATTTTCCACATACTTGACAAATATGTTTTCTGGGAGGCTCCAGCCATCAAGATTCATTACGGTTGGCAAAAGTACGACCCTGGGAGTTGCTTTAAGTTTTTTAACAGCTTCGATATTACCCTCGAGGCTCCCGGTCAGTGAAAGCATTGTTACACCATCTATTATGGAGGAGAGGATTGTTGCCTCTGCAAGCAATGCTGAGAGCTCCTTGTCTTTTCTTATGGCTGCCTCGTTTACCCTCAGCTTTCTATTCTCAAGCCATTCATATGAGTCTCTCCAGTGTCCACCTTCCCCCACATCCACGACTTGTGGATGTGCGTGGGCGTCGCTGAAGCCAGGGGAAACGGCAGACTCGAAATATATATCTTCGGTCGTTGATACCTCTAATCTAGCGTTCTCAATTAGCTTGCCATGTAAGACTAACTGTCCTATCTCTATTGTCCCCATTAGTATTTCACCTCGAAGAGGCCTCTAGCCTGGCTCTCGTGCAAGCCTGCATTAGTCAATCTAACAAACCTGGACTTTTTCTTCAATTCTTCTAGGTTTACGGCTCCAACGTAGCCCATCCCCTGCTTTAATCCATTAACTAGGAATTCGACTACGCCTTCTACTGGTCCCCTACATGGTACTAGTCCCTCTACACCTTCCGGAGCCTTCTTGAATTCTCCATAACGTTGCGATCCACTTTGGAGTGCCCCCCTGCTTCCCATGCCCCGGTAAACCTTAAAGCATTTGTCATCCCTCTTTACAATTTCTCCCGGTGCCTCGTCTGTTCCTGCAAGTAAGTATCCGAGCATTACTGCATCTGCACCTGCGGCTAGTGCCTTTACTATGTCTGCAGGCTTCTCGATTCCGCCGTCTGCAACCACCGAGACCCCATATTCTCTTGCCACATCTGCCACCTGTGCAATGGCAGAGAGCTGTGGATATCCCACTCCTGCAACTTCTCTGGTTACACATGCATGTCCCGGTCCAACCCCAACCCTAAGAGACGAGGCGCCTGCATGTATCAAGTCTAGGGCAGCTACTCCTGTAACTATGTTTCCAGCCATGACCTCTGCTCCGATGCTTGAATACCTTTTAGTTGCCTCGACAACGTTTTTGCTGTGCCCATGGGCAGTATCTATGACGATCAAACTCGCGCCTTTATCTAGAACCTTTGATACTCTCTCGTCGTCGAAAGGCCCCACAGCTACACCTATATTTATTCCTTCATCGGCAAGAGTCTTAACATACTGTAACAAGTTTTCTTCAGGGAGATTTCTGGGAAAAACGCCCAGCCCCCCTAACTGTCCAAGTTTTCGCGCCATCTCGATGCCTGTCACAGTATCCATTGGACTGGACAAAATTGGTATGTTGAGTAAAAGTTTTCTAGTGAGCCTTGTAGAAACATCGATATCGCTGAGCTTTACGTCCGAATAAGCTGGAACTATTAAGACATCATCGAAGCTTAGTCCTATTTCTGCGTTTTTAATTTTCTCGATGTATATACCCATAAAATGTCAAACAGTATCTAAAAATAAAACATTTCGTATAAACAGTTAATATTTTATACCAAGTGTATATACATTTAAAACATGCCTTTGGCAAGGAAACTAATAAGACTTGGAAAAGCAAGCCTAGCAGTCACGCTTCCATCTAAGTGGCTAAAGAAACATGACTTAAAGGAGGGCCAGGATGTTTACATTGAAGACCGAGACGAGTACTTAGAGATATGGCCGAAGCCCCGTGAGGCAGGAGAAATAAAGCAAGAGGCACAGGTAGAAATTGAGCCAGGCGAGGAAAAATCGGCAGAAAGAATAATTATCTCCTATTACTCAGCTGGATACACTGGCATTCGCATATCTTATCCTAAGAAGACAAACAAGACACTTCTAAAAGAAAATATTAGAAGAAGCTTACTCCGTCTAGTTGGACTAGAGGCTTTTGAAGAAGAAGAAAACTACTTTTTGCTACAAATGATTGCAGACACTTCTACTATTAGCATTGAAAAGATTATATCCAGAATGGAGCTATTGTTGAAGAATAATCTTAGAGACCTAGAAGAATATGCACGCACAGGCCACATGCAGTACCTGAAAAGCATCATTGAGAGAGATGAGGAACTAGACAAATTCTATTTCCTGCTAAGCAGGCAGGTAGCATTATCACTAAAAAGCAGTAGCTATGCAGAAAAAGTAGGAATACCCCAGAGACCACTATTACTTCCATATTTCAATTATGCCAAAACTCTTGAGAGATTGGGCGACGTATTTGTTAGCCTTGCAAGAATTCTGCAAAGAGGTCAAACAGTCACAGAAGAACAAGTTGAAATTATAAAGAAAGCTGTGACCTGTGGGATAAATGCGTTCCAGAGAGGAGATAAAGTTAGCAAAAAGGAACTGGGAAAGCTGTATTCCAGCTTTTTTACTCAAGGAAAAGAGTTGAACCTTATAACATATCTTATTGGAAATGTTCTTTCACTTTCGTTGGATCTCTTAGAGGCACGAGTAGACTTTGAGGCTCTGACATCTGTTCAAAAATAGTCAAAAAAGAAGATAAATTTATATTTATGAAATGTTTTGTTCATTTATGCATAAATTTGTGACAAGGATAGCTATTGTTAATATTGGAGATCTAAGACCTCATGAAGAAACTGATATGATGCATACATATGAACTGGTACGTGACATTTTAGCCAGGGGCGTCCTTGTAAAACCAATTGTGGTTGATGAAGCAAGCATGGTAATTCTTGATGGACACCATAGGTTCGAGGCACTGAAGATGATGGGTTTTAAAAGCATTCCTGTAGCTATGGTTGACTACTTTTCAGATGCGATCGTAGTTGAGTCTTGGAGAAACAATATTAGACCTACAAAGGAAGAAGTAATCGATCATGCCCGCAGTGGTATTCTATACCCAAACAAGACGACTAAACACATGGTCATTCTCGATGGAAAGAGATATCATATATCTGAAGTGGTTCCCGAAGTAAACTACAAGGTTGTCGCAAATGCCTCAAAGCCTGGTTCTGAAGCCATAGAAAAACTAGTGAAAATAATTTAGGCAGAACTGGAACTTTTAACGCTTGGTTGCTTTATCGAATTTATAAGGGAAAGGGTATTGTACCAGGAGCATCCACTTGTCCTCTCGATGTCAAAATTTCCCCTAATCTCTATCGAGATTTCCTCGTCCCGCAGTGGTAGGGTAAGTTTTACCTCTCTGTATGTATCTGAGGGCACCAGAACTATAGAGTACCATAAGCCGCCGAATGTTTTTACTCCTTCGAGCCCGCTTGGACCGTATTTTGCATGGATAACTAGGGTCCTCGTAAATTCTACTTCTCCGTCTCCTCCGTAGTCTCCTCTCGAGTTTTTGTCAACGAGGTTGCGTATCATTCGTCCATCGGAAATGATTACAAAGTATGCCCTGTATACGTTTCTACCTATCCTTTTCTTCGCAAACAATGTTCCGCTGATTTTGACCCGAGCCAAGCCTGTTCAGTGCATTCAGAAAAGACCTCGCTAATAAAACTTTCTTTTCCATGGGAAAATCCAAAAGCTCATGCTGTTTATGTCAGCGTCTAAAGACAACCCTTCTACGGAAGCCTGTTTCAAGCAAGTATCTTTGATGATCCTTAAGCCTGTCCTTCACACCATAAACAAAAATGTACTTGTCTTCTACCTCTATTTTTAGGTTTTTCGTGTTAAGGAATTTCTCTACATATTCTTTTACCTCTCCTTCATCGACCTCTGTTTTCAACGCTGGACAATTCACTGGACAAACCGTACAGAAGTCTCCTTTGATGTAGTCAAGCCCTGGACAGGGTACCCTCTCTCCACTATATAGGTAAGCAACATAGTTGCTGGCACAACAGGCAGACAAAAACGGTATGAGACCATTCTGTCTCGAGATTTGGATTGCCTGTTCCTTGTATTCTCTCATTGGAACAGAAACCTGCTTACCAGGCTGAAGAGACTTGTCCTTTATTCTGTCTTTTATTTCTCTCGTGTTTACTCCAAATTTCTCAAGGCGTGTGAGTATTAGTGGGGTTACCCTTAGACTTCCTATGACGACTCCTTCGGCTCCATGGTTTTTTGCCTCCTTAATTATATCCTCTAGCTCTTCTGTCGTTGTGCCCGGAATTATTGGTCTTAGGAACAGCATGGGATGTAATCCGTGTTTCCTCATTTTTTTCATCGTGTCAAGCCTATCGTATGGGTCAGGGGCCTGTGGTTCCAGGACCTTTGCATGCTTCAGAGTCACTATCGTGATTAGTGGATTTATTGGTATTTTTCTTTTCGAGAGCCAGTTTATAACCTCCTCTGGAACTATGGCTTTTGTCGAAAACTGTATTGGGTTGCCGAGATATCTCTCAAAAGAGGAGACGTACTCCATTGTTCTTTGGGCGCCCTGTGTGTCGACAAAGGGTTCGCCGACGCTCCCCATTGCGATAAGCGAGCCTTTCCGTGTAGGTAGAAAATACTTGTTTCTAAGGAGGGCATATGTGATTTCTTCCCCGTTTAATCCATAGATCTGTGGGACGGTTGTGCTGATACCCATGTCTGGGAGGTAGCAATAGGTACAGGCAAATCTACATCCAATAACAGTGTGTACGGTGAATCCGCATGGCCGTGGTGGTTTTTTTGCATGATAATCTGATGACGCCTTCGACTTGCTCTCTTGTCCGAGTTGCTGTTCGAGCTGATTCAATAAGAGGTACTTTTGGAAAAGAAGTTCTCTTAGAGACAATCTCATTTCTATACACTATACCTGGGGCGCCTGCTTACATACCTGGGTAGGGACGTATATATCCGTGGGTATCCCTTAGTTTCCTCAAGGATCCTAGAGACAAGTTCATCAACTGTAAGCTCTACTTGACCTTTACCCCTTATTCTTACACTAAGCTTGCCTGACTCGACCTCTTTTTTACCAAGAACAACAATGTATGGTATCCATCTAACTTCCGCCTCGCGTATCCGCTTGGCTAGGCTCTCTTCTCGGTCGTCTATGTCCACTCTAATCATGTTTTCTTCTAGTACCTGTGCTATTTCATCTGCCCTTTTGAGAAATTCTGCCGAGAAAGGTATTATCCTGACTTGGACAGGAGAGAGCCAAACTGGCAGGGAGGGTGTTTCTCCCTGTTTTGCCTTCTGGACAACGGTATCGAACACGGCGAAAATATAGCGCTCTAGAGAGCCGATGAGTGCTGTATGAATGATAACTGGGTACTTGCGTGTATTGTTCTCGTCAACATAGGTTATTCCGAATCTTTCAGCATTTCCTATATCTATCTGGAAGGTTCCTATTTCTCTCGGCCTCCCCAGCTCGTCAATTATGTTGTACTCTATGTTGAGGACCCAATAATATTTACCTTCCGGAACAAAATGCAGTAGGACTGGTTTTTGTTCCTTCTCTAGGAGCTTCATAAGGTAATCTTTATTCTTTTCGAGGAAAGACCGGGTCAAGTTGTATATGCTTACATAGCTTCTGCCCAGCTTCCCCATTTCCTCGTAGATCTTCTGGTGAACCTTGAAGGATATCTCCATTGCCTCCTGTAAGTCCCGGCAGAAGATGTGTAGATCCGGCATGTGGAATTTTCTAAGTCTGAAGCAGAGTAGTAGCTCTCCTGGCTGTTCAAGCCGATAGCTGTCTGCAACCTCGAAAGCTCCGAAGGGGAGATCTCTGTAGCTTATGTCCCAGTCCCTGACCATTGCGAACTGCTGGTGACAGGCTGCATATCTGAGTATAAGCTTCTTCTCGTCTACTTCGAGCTGGTACAAACGGTCTCCAAAGAGTTCGGCGTGTTGCTGTACAGGCTTGAATGACAAATTGAAGGTATTTGTCCCCCTAACCTTGTAGACAGGTATCCCTAGGCTTCTGGCACAGAGCCAGGCATATTCAGCTACAGCCTCCAGCATCACTGTTGCTTCTGGACCATAACGCATGTGTCCAAGGTCGCTCATGGGCTCCCACTCAAACCCAAACTTCTTGCAGTACTCTAGGTACTTCGGTTCTCCCCCCTCACGCTTCGCCTTAAAAACTTCCGCCTCAAGGAGTGCGACAAAGTCCCTTGGCAACTCTTTTTCGTCGAGCTCCTCGATGCTGACTATCCTGCCATCTGGGAACATTACAGCGAAATCAGCGTAGCCCCGTTTAGGTTCTTCTCCTGGCAAAATAGACTTAGATAACTCTGACAATGGGTGACCATAGCAATCAATTACAAACCGCTTGTACCATCCGAATGGCGCCCTCGAAACCTGAACCCCCTTCTCTGAGATTTTTTCTGCAACCTGGACGAGAACCCTTTTAGCTTCCTCCGGCGGGGCAAGGTTACTAGATAAATGTGCATACGGATACACTACAATGCCGGATGCGCCTACTTTGCCATAGACATCCAAGATGTCTGAGACAGCTTTCTCTACAACATCCGGTGAAGAGCCGTCTCCTTTTTCTACCGTGAGAAAGACAACGAGCACGTTTTGAAACTTTCCTGCTTTGTTTTCGCCGAGTTCCTCTGCAGCTTGTAAGGCTTTTTCTTTAGCTTCATATTCAAATGTTTTTGCATGGATCAGTAATATTCTCAAATAGACCCCCTCGGTTTACATATTGTGACTCATAAATCAATCCATCGCTTTCTTATTCAATGTCATCAATTCTGGCTCCAAGCTTTTTAAGTTTGTCCTTGATCTTGCCATAGACCTGTTTCTCATAGACTTTTGCCTCTTCCTCTATGGAAAATTCCTCTTCCTCCCCCTTCTTGCCTGAAATCTTTTCGAGCTTAAACTTACATGTGCCATCTGGCAGAAGAGCATGCTTGGAGCACCCTGCAAACTGACATTTCCAGCCTATACATGGCTCGCCTGTCCACGTGCAGAAGGCCTCGAGTCCACGTTTAGTCTTCCTGTAAATCAGCGCGTTCTTGTAGCAAGTGAAGGCGTGAAACGGACAAATAGGGGTACAGAACACGTCTTTTTGCATTTAATCCCCCAACGCGACAATCCATTCCGTCAAGCATTCAGTATTGTGAAACTAGTGGAATATATGTTTTTCTCTGGTTTAAAATTTAAAAAGCCTTGCTAGATCTTCTCTTCCATTTTTTTCGAGGAATTCTGCGAGTTCGCTAGCAGTGGGAGACGAGTGTGCACCAAACCTCGTAACTTTTATTGCTCCGGCTGCATTGGCTATAACAAGGGATTCTTTTAGACCTATTTTCCTTTTCCAGGCAACGAGAAAAGCCGCGTCAAAAGCATCGCCTGCACCAGTAGCGTCTAAGGCTTTAACTCTGAATGCTTCAGCCTTTATCTTATACTGGGGCGCCTCGGAGCCTTCGCTTCCTCTCTTGATAATAATCAAGGGCTTCTCAATGCTTGCCGGGTCGATTTTAAGGGCTTCATTCTCGCGTTCATTCAAAAACAGGATGTCCACGTATTGCAGAACATTCTCGATGCTTTTGAACCCCCTCAGACAGATGGTCATGCCTGGATCCCAGCTTGTCGAAATGCCCATCTTCTTCGCCTCCCTGAAAAACCAATACGAGTATTCCGGGCTCGTGCTACTTAGATGCAGGTGGTCAATGTCTCTGAGGATTTCTTCTGGGTCAAAGGCTCCTGGTCTAAGCTCGCTGTTGGCGCCTCTATGTGCGATCATTGCTCTTCTACCTTCTTTATCGAGGAGGACAATTACGCGTCCAGTCTGTTTGCTCGAAGACTTTACGTAGGCTACGTCTATTCCGCGTTTTTTAAGCTCGGATAAGACTTCTGTGGCCTCTGGGTCGCTTCCCACAAATCCAATAAATCTCACGTAGTAACCAAGTTTAGATATGCCTGTAGCAATGTTTGTTGCCGCTCCGCCTAGGGATGTCCTGATGTCTAGTGCTTCCACCGCTTCGTCGGGTTGTGGTATTTTTTCGACAAAGTAGTATATGTCTATGTTTGCATTGCCTGAAACAGCGAATTTTAGAGTCATATGTATTGGATGATTGTCTACGCTAAATAAATATGTAGGCGTTTCTTTCCTTTTATTAGTGGTAGGTTGTGGCAAATAGTACGAAGGAGCTGGCTGAGCTTAAAGCTTATTTGGAAAAGAAGTTGGAGGAATTGCGTCAAGAAGAAAAAGTACTTGAAACAATGATAAAGCTTGTTAACGAGGCGCTGGGATCATCGAGCTTCGTCAAAGCTTCTGAGCTTGTACAAAGACCTACCGAAAAAATGGAGCAGGAGAAGCCCGCTACGAGCACTAGAGAAGAAAAACCAATCGAGGAATCACTAATAACGGCTATGCAGTCAGCTGAAAAGCTTGCCAGGGTCATTGTTTATCCGAGAAGAATAGAAATAGTTTTCTTGAAGGACTTTAACATAAATACTCCTCCTTTCCAGAACTTTTTCGTAAGGAGACTACTGGAGGGCTTTAAAAGACAGGACGAAGACCTAATAGCCAGAGGTGAGAAAAGCCCGGACGAGATAATTACCTATAATATTGAGGAAGAGGGGGGAACACTTAAACGGATTATTATTGAAAACTATGGCGACAGAGACAGGATCCGAGAGATAAAAAGCGCCCTTAGATGGACCCTTAACAGGATGCTCGAAAAGACATAAAAACTGCATTTTTTAGTACGTCCACGACATAAGTAGTCTAGGACTGCTGGATTGCTGTTTTTCTCTGGGACTTATACATCTCGATTAGCTCGGCCTCGGTTGTAGCTTGTTCTGGCTTCTTGTCAAACCTGTATCTACCAGTGAAGCGTGGAAACCTTATGGCTAGACCTACGCCTTCTTCTATTTTGCTTAATGCGCAAGTATGTAATGGGCTTAGAGTTATTTCCGCTCCAATTATTTCAAGAACGATGGCTGGTACAAACCATATGTCTGCCTCCATTTTGGAAAATACTCTTGGATGCCTATGCGGCAAGACATAGGGTTCAAGCATTTTAGGTAGGTTTGCTAGATCCTCGTCTGTAAAGCCTGAACCAACCTTGCATACAGTCTTGAAGGTGTCTGTTTCAGGATCGTATGCCGCCATGAGCAACGCACCGTAAGTCCCCGCTCTTTTGCCTCTTCCCTTGAAGGCGCCTACGACGACTAGGTCTACAGTGTCGGTCATCTCAAGCCTATAGTCCCGTTTGAATTTTATCCATAGCCAGCCTCTTGCGCCCATCTGGTAGACACTGTCCGAACCAATGGATTTACACATTATACCCTCGCATCCATCACTTATAGCCTGTTCAAAGAAGTGCAAAAGATCCTTGGAGTTGTCAATGATTTTAGCGCTACTTAATAAGAGGTTTTCCTGGCCTTCTGGAACTATTTTTTCAAGATTCTGTCTCCTGTCGGGAAGAGGTTCATCAATGAGTTCTTGTCCAGACAAGTAGATGATGTCAAAGAGATAGACCCTTACAGGATACTCTTTCATGGCTTTGTCTACGTCGTATTTTCGTCTCCTGTGCATGAGTTCCTGGAAAGGTAGCATTTCGCCTGTGTCAGGGTTGTAGGCTACTATTTCTCCTTCAACTATCGCTTCGTCCGCTTTAAGTTGCTTCATATATTCTACGACGTCCGGATAGTGATGTGTAATGTTTTCTAGGCGTCTGCTGAACAGCCAGACCTTTTCGCCTTTTTTGTGGGCTTGGACTCTTTCCCCGTCATACTTGTACTCTGCAAGACATTTGCCGCCAAGCTTTTGCAGTATTTCGTCTGGGTCGCTTAGTCTCTCTGCCAGCATTGGTAGTATTGGGACACCTACTTCTATCTTGAGCGATGCCACCGCATCTATTCCCTGTGAGGCTAGCAACTTTGCTATGTAGCCGAGGTCGGGATGCTTAGTGTATGCCTTCTCGACTATGTCCCTGGCATTTTTAGACCCTGTAAAGGCTATTGCCAGAGCGTCAAGTATCGTCATGTCAGCTATGCCTAGTCTTAGTCTTCCCAGGACTGTTCGGAGAATGTATCTTGCTTCTTTTGGCTTGGCATCCTTAAGCAAAGATACAAGCGTATTTATTTTTGTTTCCTGGGCTCCTTCACCGGTTGCCTGCGCAATCCTTAGGAGCGCGTTGTAGACTTGTGAAACTGTTAGCTCTTTTTTGGGCTCCATGGTTCCAATGAAGTCTAGTAGTCCACCGGTGCGGGAAGTAGACATGAGTTTTTCGGCGAGAAGCCCTATGTCCCCTGTCTGTTTATACATATCTTCTACGTCTTTCACATGTCTACCGGTGGCTCTTGCCAAAGCTCTTAGAGCCAGTTTCTCGGCTACTCCAAGCTCTACGCCCTCATAGTCTGGACGGAGCTGTCCCTGAGTCAGGTATATGACCTTGTCAATTATGCTGGGGGGTGTTTTCTTGAAAAGTGCAACAAGGTAATCTGTCATGGCAATCCTGCTAGTTATAGACTCGATTTTTTCGTAGAAGTCTGCTAGAACCGAATATGGTAAATCTTCTCCGGTTTGACTCATAAAATCCCCTGATCTATATGTTGTATAACGATGCTTATAAGCACTATTTTTCCTGCTACTATTTGGGTCTTCTCCTTCCGCAAGGTGGATTGTAGGGGTCTTGTACAGCGATGTGCAGGAGTTTGCATTTTGACTTGTCCTTGTCATAGAAGAGACAGGTAAAGCATGTTCCCTTGAGGTCTTCTTGAACCGTTGGTGGTTTGGCTTGTTGCTGAACGGGAGGCTTAGGTAATGCTTCTTGTGGAGTTTTTGTTCCGAGTGCTGGGGGCTTCTCGATAGGTTGAGGCAGTGTTGGAGGCGGAGGTAGAGTTGGAGCTACCTGTGTCTTTGGTTTCGCCTCTTGGGCAACTTTTGGCGTAGGCTTAGTAGTCATTGGCGCTTCTTCTTGTGGCTGTTCTTCTTGGAGGGGCTCCTCTAGTTCTATTGGCGTGGGGATTTCTTCTGGTTGTCTTCTTTTGGACATAGCTGGCTCTCCAAGAAGTGGAACTTCGGGTTGCTTGGTCACAACTGGAGATTGGACCGGATGTTGCCGTGCAGGCTTTTCCGGCGTAACAGTTATTGGTTTGGGTGTTTCTGGTTCCTCGAGTTCTATTGGGAGGGTTATTGGTTTGGGTTCTTTTTTGGGCTGTGGTTTTGGCTGTGACGTTATTGGTGCTACTTGGGGTAGTTCTTCTTCTAGTGATACAGGGGGTGTTGGCCCTGCTTCTATTTTTACGGGTAATCCTAGGAGGTCTCTTATCTCCTCCTTGCTGAGATACTTGCCCTCAGATACTTTTTCGCCGTCGACGACAATAGCTGGCAATTTTTCGATGTTTAGCTTTTTAAATTCCAGTGTGTATACGCCCCCGTATAGTTCTTCTAGTTGCTGGAGGAAGCTTGGAAAGTCTCTTGGGTCATTTATTTTTACTAGTTTTACCTTTAGCTTGGGCCTGTCAGGCTTTGGCAACAGATTCAACTCGCTTTGAAAATCTTGGAGCATCTTTTTTGACTGTTCGTCCCTGCATAGGTATAGCACGATTTCTTTGGGCAAAAGCCCCACCGCCTCTAATAATGGATTGATAAGCCACGTAATTAATTTATTGTTTTGGAGATGCTTGTTGAACAATTATAGGTAGAGCTTGTTTAGACAGCTTCAAGAAGCCTCTCTACGACTTCGCCTTCTGGCGTTGCTTCAACAAATATCTGGGACTGGAAGACGTAGACTTTTACGCGTCCTTTTCGCCACTCATCTTCTCGTAGACCTGCCTTGAGACATGCATAGCTTAAGAACTCTTCTGGCCCCCATTTCTCGTCTACAGCCACCTGTGGTAAAAGTAGGCCTCTAGCTATTCCCCGCTCTATTATTAATCCATCCCTGCCAATCTTTATCTTTTCAGGGAGTTCTTCTGGTGACGTGTACTTAAGCTCTTGTGGCTTCGTCAGGATGCTTACCTCGAATACTACTCTGTCTAGCTCTCTAGGCGTCATCGGTGGGAAGCGTGGATCCTCAGTGGCCGCCGCGATTGCGGATCTAATCGTGGCTTCAACCATCGGGAAAAATGGCTCTGGATACCCTATACAGCCCCTCAGCTCCCGCCTAGCCCTCCTTAATATAGGGTCTACAAATATTTCTTCTATTGTCACGAATACGCCTGCTTTTTCGAAGAGTTTCTCAGGTGTATCTGGGGGCGGCTGTATTATGCGTGCATTTTCTAGATATTCTTTGACGGCTTTCCTTGCCAGTTTAACCAGAAAGGTTCCCTCTTCAACACTCAACTTTACCATACATTATCAGCCTCACTTTTTCAATTGTTTTTTCTATTTCATAAAAATGTGTTCCACGCCAATAAACTTGTCCACAATTCGTACATTTGTAGAACTCTTCGTATCTATCTAAGACACCTCTAGGAACATCCTTTATAACTTCCTCTCGCGATACTTTCACAAGTTTTGACCCACATAGGGGACACAAGGTGCGAGACATGTCCAATACTGGTTCCATGCTAAGCCTTTTTAGGACGAATGACAGTTGGTCCTCTATGGAGGCTTCCGGGACAAACAAGGCAGAATAACCCATACTTATTACATGTCTGTAGAGTTCTCTGTCCCGCGTTAACAAAACAATCTGGGAGTCTTTCTCTAATTCTCTCTCTATTTCATTGTCTGTGAGAGTCCTTGCATAGAGTGTTTTTATGCCCAAGATGCGGAGCCACTTGGATAATTTTCCAAGCATGCCATCTACGAGTATTATCGGTGTCATAGCATGTTTCCTGATATTCTTGCTATAAGGTACTTCCTAAGAGAAGATTCGTCAATGAGGAATTCTTCGTTTCCTTGGATTAGTGCCGCACCATACCGTTTCAGAGCATTTGTGATGTTTGACGCTAGGTCTCTCGTATCTCTGATGACTATGGGTCTAACCCTAGAAACAGGCGTGTCGTCAAGCAAGATTTCTCGGTTAAAGTAGCCGTTTTCGAGGGAATAGTTGAGGAAATCAACTATTGTTAGAACCTTGGAAATTTTTCCTCTAACCCTTATGCCCACAGCTATCGAGTTGTTTTCATGCATCAACATGATAGTCTTTTTCACAGAGGTATTAGGAGCAACAACAATCGCCGGGAACCTTGCTAGCCTGTGCAAGGAAAAGGAAAAACGTATCCGACCAGTTGCGTTGAAATATAGAAGGATACTCCTATAGGTTACAGCCTTCATTTCTCTCTTGACGACGATATATCTGTCCTTTAAGAGCTCCTTTAAGGCTCTGTTGAGTCCCGGTCTAGAGGCTAAGAGGACTACCCGACGCCCCTCCCTGGTGAAACTAAATAATGAGTCGAGCGTGTAGAAATTGTCTCCAAGTTCATATACAAGCCCTATGCTTGGCTGACCAATTGTTGCCTTAACAATATCTTCTAGGCTGTCAACGTGGATTACTTCCTCTAGGTACCCGGAATCCATGGTCTCCACCTCTCAATGTGGAATCCTCCGTCCGGTAGCAGTTTGACTACATCTTCCTCTCTGGCCTTAAAGTTACATTCTCGTTTTAGGAATTCAATTATCTTCCTTGTTGCTAGGTCTTTTCTATAGGGACCGGGCGTAACCTTTAAGAAACAACCATTTGCCGGGTTGCGTGCGGCAGGCAAAGCCAACAGTTCACCTTTCTCGCTAACACCTATCAGTAATTCGAGTTTAACGCCCCTAACATAGTTCTTTTTCCCATAAATCATGAAGCTTCCCTTTGCTAGGTACTCTCCG
>Ga0080004_1169765_pt1 | contig 29727 bp, 36 predicted proteins | sample WasSprMetagenome_FD_69207 | JGI IMG/M metagenome (GOLD analysis project Ga0080004, IMG submission 69207) | Sulfidic aquatic microbial communities from Washburn Spring, Yellowstone National Park, USA - WS (SPADES assembly) (version 2) | ecosystem: Environmental > Aquatic > Thermal springs > Hot... | reverse complement strand
AACAAGCCCAAGATTTAATCCAGTTCCTGAATAGCAAAGTAAACATAACCTTAGATAAATACACATATCAATAATATTAATAACTATTAGAATCACTATCATTAATACTGTTTACAAAGTCAGTTTTCGTCGTAATCCCTACATTATCAGAATCTTGCAGACTTATCTCTATATCGATTCTATCAGCTACAACCATCCCTAGACTTATCAACTCTTTTAATAAGTTTATTTCAGCATACAACTTATCTTCGTACTCTTCAGCTTTCTTAAGCATTCTTACAATTTTTGGAAGTACATTGAATGCGAATCTTTGAAAAATCTTGATATCTGCAGAATTTAACTTAGATTTAATGCTCATCTGCTTTAATTTTTTTAACCAGTAATTGATCTGCATGCTTTTGATCTGAATCTTAATCATAGCTATATCGGGTTCCTCAACATCAGAAGCTATGCCTATAATACTATTTAATGTTTTCTCTATTTCTTCTAAATCATTATCTTTGAATTTATACCAATGATTATTAGCCGTTTTGTAAGAAGTCTCTATCAATCCATATTCTCTCTCAAGAATCCTAAGCAACATTGATGGATTATACTTAAACCCTTGGTTCTCTAGCTCCTCGACCAGCTCTCTATACTCAAAATCTCCAAACGATTTAACTCCTTTTAATTTATTGACCTTGGTTATCTTTATAGCTGTTAATAAAACTACGTAAAGTTTTTGACCATACCTTCGATAAGCATCTAGAATAACCATCTCTAGGGGCTTTAAATTCATGGCATTTTTTACCCTTATCCTAATGGCAAGCAGATTCGTTCTGAGCTTAATACTATTATACCTTTATTATAACTGCAAACCATCTTAACAATATAAAAAGATTTTCAACAACTCTAGTAATATGCTTGTAATATATATGTAAAACTAAATCTAAGCACTAAACTATACTATCTGAGACATATACTTGTTAATCCAATAAGTTTAAATGTGTGATGTAAATGAATATAGTACGCTTAGTGCTAGAAGTCTCAAGACCTATAAAATCTGTGGATATCTTATCTATGATTAATCGCCTAAGTGAAGTAAAGAGTATTAAATCAATTCTAGTTAAATTCGATAAAATATCATCAGAAAGTCAATCATTTATATTGATTTTAGAAGGAGATAATATCGATTACAACATAGTAATAAAAACTCTTGAAGAACTAAACATCTCAGTAGTTAATGTCATTGAGATTAAGGCTCTAACATCATGATCTTTAGATCTATAGGCAAGTTCATTAATTATCTTAGCAAAGGTATACAAAAATTATTTAAGAATATATAAAGGTTGTTAATTCATGTATTTATGCGATAGCTGTAGATCAAAACCTGCTACCTTTTTTCAAAGACATACAGGTAAAAAACTGTGTAAAGAATGTTTTGAGAACAGTATAATAGCAAGGGTTAAAAGCCAAATTGAGCGATATTCTATGATCACACCAAGCGATACTATAGCTGTAGGCGTCTCTGGGGGTAAAGATAGCTATATCTTACTCTACATATTGTCTCAAATCATTCAATCCGATAAGGTTATAGGCATAACAATAGATGAAGGAATCTCTGGTTATAGCCGGTGCGAAGTATTCGATACTGTGAGAAGGTTATGCAGAGAACTAGGGGTAGAATGTATCTATATATCTATGAAAGAAGCACTTGGATTCAATGTTGACGATTTTATGAAACAATACCTAGAAGTACACAAACTAATACCCATGATGACCTCTATCTCAGCATGTACTTATTGCGGTATTGCACGCAGAAGAATATTGAACTTCTATGCTCGGCAAATCGGTGCTACAAAAGTTGCTACAGGCCATAATCTTGATGACGAAGTTCAAACATACGTTATAAACATTTTACGAGGTGATATTATGAGACTTATCCAGTTACATCCACTTAGCAAAACTCACAACCCCAAACTTATCAAGAGAATTAAACCAATTCGTAGTATATATGAATACGAAACAAGCTTCTATGCCTACCTCCTTAAATATCCATTCCAAGAATACGAATGTCCATACATAGAAACTAGGCCGACGCTTAGAGTTAGAGTAAGAGAGATTCTATACGAGGTAGAGAAACTGTATCCTGGAGCACAGCTAAACTTGCTGGAGTTCCTAGATAATTGGATAAGCCGTTTAATCGATATACAGATAGCCTCTCTACCCCTATGTAAGTTATGTGGAGAACCAACTTCGCCAGGTAGAGACATTTGTAAATTTTGTGAACTTATTGAGCTCATTAAAAAAGACCAAAAAGTTCTTAATAAAAAACCGTTACAATAACTACCAACATCCACATTAGCTTCATATTTAATACTTAAGTTTAAGTACTAGAGGATATCATATCAGATTATATATAGGTGAGAAAACCTAGCTGTAGTGATACGTATGCCTATTAAGATTGTAAACGAATACCTCGATGCTGTATACCATCTATATAGTTTAGCTGAAGATAAAATTCTATGCAATGAAGTCAAAGATAAAAGTTCAATAGAGTCCAGGATATCATTACCTACAGCAGATATTGTATCTGCTTACCTAGTCTTAGCTTTTACACGATCTAATAATATTGATATATTAAAGTGGAAGATATCATTTAACGACGTTATATTGACTCGTGAACTAAAACCTCATGTAGAGAAACCTATAGATGAAGACCATATGCAAACAATGTTCGTATACGATATATCTAAAATTATTCCTAAAAATGAAGCATCAATAAAAATTAGTTGTACAGCTAAAGGATATATAAACCTTGACAGTGCAATACTGCTAACGATAATGCGATACAAAGGATTTCATACACATATTGCTTGCGAAATAGAACCCCATACCGTAAATGATAACTTTATCAAAAGCTACAACCTGTCACCCTCATTTACAGCCAACGAAACTTATTTACACCTAGGATTAGTCTCTCCCACTACAGGTACTCTAGAGATTAGGACAGACAATGGAGTTATAAAGAAATTTCATTTACTTAAAGGTCACAATCTCATCGAAGCATATTTAGGCAACAATTCTCTAGGGTTAATACAGATACAAAGTAATGCTAATGTTAGACATCTATTTTCATGCATAGCAGTGAAACATACACAATATCCGCAGATAATTATAGAAAACTTGAATACCCAAGGAGCTATAATAAGGCTTAGGCTTAGGAATACAGGTAATAGTTCATGCGATAGCTTAGATTTAATACTGCTTAGATACGGCATACCTTTAAGAAAGACTTCCTTAGCATCTCTTAAACCTGGTGAATATCTAGACTTAGAGATAAATATAGGCGATATCCTTAAGCAGGGGGTGCAGAAAATAAATGGAATTGTTTTAAGAATTGTTTGGTCTAAAGCTCATAAACTATTTGAATACGATGTACCGATAAAATTTTAAGGCTAACCTGTAAATCACTTATTAACTAAGTCACCACCACATTTAGCTTAGAGTGATGTTAATGAGCGAGAATATAGTAGTTGTAGAGATACCTCCGCCAATAGTTAAGTCCCCTAAGATTGTTAGGAAAAGAGGTTTAGAAACATATCTAGGAATTGGTAGAGGCTATAGTATTGGTGAAATAAAGCAAGTAGGCTTAAATATAAAGTTAGCAAAACAATTCAATATACCTCTAGATATTCGAAGACGTAGTGTTCATCAGTATAATGTAGAGAACTTAAAGAGAATAGTGGAGATTCTATCAATCCTAATTACTGCTAAGAAAACGAAGCCTGCAAAAATTGTACAGCAACAAGTATCTGTTCAGCAAATACAACAACAGTAAAATTTTGATGTTTAATGTGAAATTATTTTCTGATATAGTTCATTGTAAACATTCTTAGCCATATTCATTATAATTTTTCTGTATTCCTCGTCAGCTCTATACCAATGGTCAACTCTTTGGATTCCTTTTATAAGTTTTATCATGAGAGCAACAGATCTAACAACATTTGCTACATCTAATAAGAATTTCTCATTATCAACAGGCTCTCCCTCAGATTCGTGATAAGCTAGAGCCCATGGTGGTATTATCATGCCGAAACTATTCATTACCGCCATCAAATTTTGAATAACAGCTATCGCCCCCGCATCATTACCTAAAGCTATAAAACCTGCTACCTTGCCCTCAGCCTTACTTCGACCTTCAGTAAAAATAGCGTTCTCTAATATCGTTAGCCTGTCGATAAAATTCTTTAAGGGTCCTGGGACGTTGTACCAATATATCGAAGTTACAAATATCATTCCATCACTTTCTAGAACTAGTTCATAGATTTTATTCATATCATCATTAATAACGCATGGCAATTTACATAGTTTAACATCATCGGAGACACACCCTATACACGGCATTATATTATAGTCGTAAACATCTATAGCTTCTACATCAACTTTCTCTATGTCTTCAGCTAATCTCATAACAAATTCTCTTGCGAAATTCGTTGCACCATACTTTCTAGGTGATGCCGAAACAACTAATATCTTTACACCTTGACTTCCCATTGCAAACACCGTTCATATAATACCTAAGAAGAATACTTTAAGCTATGATGATCGAATAATGGTTTTTGCAAAAATTAATTTCTAATTATTCAATTAATTTGATGTAGAAATCTAAAGAATTTTATCTTTTAATTTCAACCTAGAATTTATGAAAATAAGAGAAGATAAGAATTAGAAACCATAGGTTATACTGTTACCTCGTAATTCCTTAAGAAAATATGTTTCTTGATTTGCTTTGCCTCTAACTTCTCAGCTATATAGTTAAATGCTTTTTCAGGATCTGTATGTTTCCCACACGTATAGACATCAACTGTAGCAAAGGAGTACTCAGGCCAAGTATGGATCGATATATGGCTCTCCAAAACTATCCCAATAACTGTTACCCCTAGACCTATTTTCCACGATTTTATCTCTAGTAGAACCATATTACCAATATCTGCTGCCTTTTTAACTATATTAATTAAGAATGCTATATCCATTAATTTATCTTTATTACATTCGTATAGATCTCCGACTACATGTTTACCATAGACTAATAACCTCTTCTGAATTGCTGGAGATATCATCTCGGATCCTTTTTGCTTTCGAGAAACTCTACTTATAAATTTTCCTATAATTAATTAATTGACTGAGTTAATAAACCCTATATAAACCTGCTAACTATACACATAACTCTCAATAGCAATTATTTAAAAGATATAGGTATAACTATTTAATCACATGTTGTTTGACTCTACATTTTCATCTCCATTGATTTATTTTCATATGTTGCATCTAGGAGCTTTCTTTGTTCTCATTGGCAGTACTGCAACCTTTAGAACAAGATCGCTAGACATTAGCATGAATACATGTATCCTTGAAAGTTGGTATTAGCTATAACATTTTTCATCCATTTTAGAGAAGCGTTACAAATCAATAAAGCTCCCTCGATGAAGGTAATATATACAAAGTCGTCATACAACTGTAAATATAGAAACAATCCTGGTGAATATAATATATGTAATGTTCTTTCTATAGATTAAGAAATCTAGTCCCCCTTCTTTAGCTTAATTTACCTAATGTTTAAAAGGTTTAACCTTGACAAAGAAATTATCCTAGAATTATCATGTCTACAAACATTGGTGTTATTCATGAAGAGGTTAAGTAGTTTATTCGAGGCAATAAAACTTTACGGATTTGCTGTAATTGATGATAATCATAAAGATGTTCTAGATGAGTTGAGGAATACAGGTGTTATCCATTTATTCGCTATTCGTAAAGTAGGGCGATATACAATTCTAGAGATAAATACCATAGGTTGCGAAAGAGATTGCAGTATCTCTTGTAGAGATGGATTTGGTGTAGTTAATGGCGATTGTTATAGTGAATGCATCGATAATTGTTTAAGAGATAAGCTCAACATGATATCAAGAGCTCTTGTAGAAGATCATTAGCAAAATACTTTAGGAGCGATTCTGAATGAGTCTAAACAATGATTTTCTTAAGTGTTTAGCAAGACTATAGCAACCGTATCCTTGTTCTAGCAAACCTTTATCTATTAAACTTCTTATAACAGCTTTAGGATCTTGAATTCTGTGAAGTGCCTTTAGCTCTCTTATAGCTATGATAATCCCAACTGAGATGTTCTGCAGAAAATATTTTAAAACTTTTCTCTCATCTGCACTAAGATTTTGTATTATTTTAAGAATTTCTTTATCTACATAAGGTTCCATTTTCTTAAAGATTTCTTCATCAGACATAGAGATCACCTTGTAAAGAAATTCCTATTTCGATTCCCAATTTATCATTTACTGTTAAGAGATTTATTAGCTAGCTAGCTAATAATCAATGTATGGTTACCTAATTTTAAAAATTAAACCTTTTCGCTCTACAAAAACTTGAGTACCCTCTGCTAAAAAGCATAGGTAGTCTTTCGCCATACGCTCACCTAACGATATCCTAATGGTTCCTACAACCTCTACATGATCAATTTCGCAACTACTTTCTTCTCTCACTTTTTTACCATTTCCATCAAACACGCTTACCGAAACACATCTTAATTTAAAATCTACGCATATCTGAGCATACATTGATATACACCAGGTTATGAGTAGATTTGAGCCAATAACTGTATCACTATATAAGTTTCGCTTATATTCTCGCATAGAACAGTTACTTATGGTGATTCAAAGCCTATGTCGGGAGTAGCATTCGAAGTTATAGAGATCCCTATACCCCAAGGTTGTAATGTTATCATAGGGCATAGCCATTTCATAAAGACTGTAGAGGATATATATGAAGCTATTGTAACAAGTGTCCCAGGAGTTAAATTCGGGCTAGCTTTTAATGAAGCAAGCGGTAAACGTTTAATAAGGTTCGAGGGAAACGATGAAGAGCTAACCAAGTTGGCAATAGAAGTAGCTAAGAAGATCGGTGCAGGGCATGTCTTTGTCTTATATATAAAGAATGCTTGGCCAATAAATGTATTGAATACTCTAAAACATGTTCAAGAGGTTGTACAAATATATGCTGCTACTGGAAACCCCCTACAAGTAATTGTAGCTAGCACTAGCCAAGGTAGAGGTATCGTAGGGGTTATCGACGGTTATACACCACTAGGAGTCGAGGGAGACGAAGATAGAAAAGAAAGACATGAATTTCTAAGAAGAATAGGGTATAAGAAATGAGCAAAGCTGATGAACGAACAACGACTGTTACTGTTGAATTCTATACTATTCAAGAAATCCCGTTAGGTGATATATGTACTATAACTTTATATAGAAAAGTAGGAGTAGAGTCTCTTTACGAACGTAAGGAGGTTGTAGAAAAATTTAGAGATGATGAGGATCTTTTCCTTTCTTGGCTCTCTAGTATAGCATCATCTAGAGATTATGTAGTTGCAAGAGCTATAACCAGGGATAATGGAACAATACTTGAAGCTCTTGTGTTAACAATTAAACCGAAGTACTTTATAAATTTTCCTTATATAGCTAAGGTAAAGAAAATCTATATAGCTAAAAACCTAGGATCTTTAGAGCAAGGTGAAGATTATAATCAAGTACAAGAGCAATCTACAGAGATTAGAAGTACCCAAGGAAATTCCGAGGGTAAAGGGAATACTCTGTTGATCCCATTACTAGATTTATCGAATGAAGAGCTGTATCTATTCAGTAGCCCGGTAACGTTAACTAATAGGGAAAAAGCTGAAGCACTCATTTTAGAGACAGATAGAGGGATAGTTTTTCTAAGGTTTGACAGTATACCTCAGTTATCTTCATTGCCTGCTCAAGGAAAGAGTTCTAAGAAGAAGAAACATAGAAGTAGAAAAAAGAAGAGTAGAACTCGGAAAAAGAGTAGAACTCGTTCATCTTAGTATCGATGCTAATACAGCTTTTGCTGTATGGAGTCTGTTTTCCGCTTGGAGCCATACAACAGAGTTCGGCGATTCTATAATGTCTTCTGTAACTTCTTCACCTCTATGAGCTGGTAAGCAGTGCATGAATATGTAGTCTTTTTTTGCATATTTAATAAGCTCAGCATTAACTTGGTACATGCTTAGTTCTCTCAACCTCTTCTCTCGTTCTGACTCCTGACCCATGCTAACCCATACATCTGTATAAACAACATCTGCATCTTTGACTGCTTCAATAGGGTTCCTGACAATGACGATCTCTGAACTGCTTTCTGATGCACGTTCATATGCTTTTTTTAGAAGCAAGATTTCGGGATCGTATCCCTGTGGAGTCGCAATATACAGCCTTCCCCCTAGTGTAGCTATAGCAAGCATAAGGCTATGTAACACGTTATCCTTTCCATCACCAACAAAAGCTATTTTTAAATGTTTTAAATTTTTCTTAACCTCGATAATAGTCATAACATCCGCCAAGGCCTGGAGAGGATGTTCTATATCACTTAAAGCGTTTATAACAGGTTTTTGCAGATAATAAGCAAGTTCAACTAACGATGAATGTCTATATACACGCGAAGCTACACCATCAACATAGCTATCTAATACACGTGCAGTATCTTTTATAGGTTCACCTCTAGATAGCTGTAGCTCATTAGATGAAAGATAGATCGATGATCCTCCTAATTGATGCATAGCCACTTGTAAACTAACTCTTGTACGCGTACTAGGCTTTTCAAATATTAATGCAAGGATCTTATTAGAGAGCACGGGTATAACCTTCTCACCATTGTAAAATCTGCTCTTTAACTCAAATGAAAGATTTATTAAGCTCTCTAACTCCGCCTTAGAGCAGTCTAGAATTGACAGAAAATCACGACCACGTAAACTTTCAACATACATTTCAAAACCCTCTACTTTACAACAATTTCAAGCATATAAATTTTCATACAGCATAACCTATGCCGCAACAACCTCATCTTAGATTGTAGGAAATTATTAATTCTAACTAAATAAAAGCTCTAAACGGAAAATATGTTATATACCCTTGATATTCTGATTTGCAGTAAAACAAAAAATATTTACAGAACTTCTACATTAAACGTATTATATAACGTGGTGAAGTATTGTGCAGACAAAGTATAAAACTGCTCGATGTGGAGAAATAAACGTAAGCGATGTGGATAAAGAAGTTGTTTTAGCTGGGTGGATTCACCAAGTAAGAGATCTCGGCGGAAAGAAATTTGTGATACTTAGAGATGGAAGTGGTCTTATCCAAGTAACTATCACCAAAGGTTCTGTGCCCGATGAGATTATATCCATAGCAGAGCAACTAACTCCCGAAAGCGTTGTACAAGTTAAAGGTATTGTTAGAGGAGATCCTCGTGCACCTAGAGGAGTGGAGATTGTACCAACGAAGATGCAGATAATAAGTAAGGCAAAGGCCCCCCTACCTCTCGATGTCAGCGGCAAAGTTAGAGCTGATATAGATACGAGATTACGAGAACGTGTTTTAGATCTTAGAAGGCTTGAGTCCCGAGCCTTAATAAAGATAATGAATACTGTTGTTAAAACTATACGTGAAGAGTTGTTATCTAGAGGATTTGTCGAAATCTTTACACCTAAGATTATAGCTACAGCCACAGAAGGGGGTGCTAATTTATTCCCTGTTATATATTTCGGGCGCGAGGCATTTCTAGCCCAAAGCCCTCAGCTCTACAAAGAACTTCTAGCAGCAGCCTTTGAACGTGTATTTGAGATAGGGCCTGCTTGGAGAGCCGAGGAAAGTGATACTCCTTATCACTTGGCTGAGTTCATAAGTGTTGATATAGAGGCTGCATTCATGGATTATAATGATGTTATGAAAATTCTCGAAGAAGTGCTCGAAAAGATACTTAGAGCTTTAGAGAATGAGCACATCGAAGATTTGAAGATTCTTAACCATGTATTACCAGAGGTATCTTTCCCCTTGCCTAGAATTACATATCTAGAGGCCCTCGACATTATAAGAAGAAAAGGTATTGATGTGAAATTCGGAGATGATCTCGGTACACCTGAGCTCAGAATGCTTTCAATGGAAGTTGGTTCGCAATTCTACTATATCATAGACTTCCCCTCGAAAACAAGACCTTTCTACACTAAGCCTAAAGACGATAACCCTGAGCTTAGCGAAAGCTTCGACCTTGTATGGCAACATCTAGAGCTTGCTTCTGGCAGTACTAGAATCCATGATAAGGAAATGCTTATCACATCGATAAAGAGCAGAGGGCTTAATACAGATAGCTTCCAGTACTTTATAAAGTGGTTTGACTACGGTATGCCGCCACATGCTGGGTGGGGCCTAGGATTAGCAAGGTTATTACTACCGTTAACAGGTAAGGCGAGTGTTAAAGAGGTAACGTTATTCCCAAGAGATAAAAAGAGGTTAGCACCATAATTAAAGCTATGTGTATAGTAAGGGGTTGACTCTAAGAAGTTCACGTAAAAATACCGTAGCGTAGCTCCCTCTACTTAAAGTGAAGAAAAACTTCAGCATATTTTCATCGATAACAAATTTGACATCAAATGCTCTCGCCATTGATTGCCTATGATCACCTTTAACTTCTAGACCTAGTTCGTTAATTCTAAAGTCCTTTATAGAAACTTCTTCAACTGTTAAAATATCGTCTATTAATACTCTTAACTCTGGTCTATGAATATTGAGCTTACTTCCAATAATTGGCACAAACATGTACTCTTTAAGCATTAACCTAAAAGCTTCTTCAAATCTATGTTCGTTTAAGATCTTTAACCATAACAAAGACAAGGTCTTATTGAATAAATACGATTGATAAGCATTCAAATATAATTCAATTAATTTCCTAGGTATAAGTTTGATCACCTTTAACTCATCTTCGTAGCGAAACCTCTCTCTACAAACGCTATCCTCAGGATTGGCAGCCCATCGTTTTTCTTCAGTATCACAGAGTAGCTTTACAAATATATTCCACTCATTCTTAACAAGCATCTTGCCTAGCAAATGAGTTATAGGTTTTCTAGTACCAAAACGCTGATACCCAAAGAAGTTAAGAAAAATATATCCATACCTTCCAATCAATTCCAACCTTTTTCTAACAACATCTACATCTTCTATCGCTATCTCAACATAGATCCTATTACCATTGTGCATCACAGTTACTGGGTTACACTGCCATAAAATAGCTCTAATATATCTATCCCTATTCTTTAAGTTCACCACACGATTAGCTCCAGCACAATTCCTCAGAACTACTACTTGACGTACAACAGCATTTACATCCTTAAGACCTAGTACTTCACAAGCAGAACACTTAAGTACTTCCTTCAACAATCTACAAACTTCATTACTATTGAAGCCAACTTTTTCAACAACATAGAGATATGAATCACCTCGACACTCTTCAGTGCTAACGATTTTTTCAAGATCTATAAACCCGAGGTCTAAACCATTAACTATTTCATATACTTGAAAACCTTGAGGCCTTGGTATGTATACCTTAACTTCTTCGATATCTAGCTTTGGATAGGTATACGTATGAATACCTAGAATTACATCTAAAATGTATTCTGTTAAAAACGACTCTATTTCAGGCAAGTTAAAACACCTTAAAGTAGTGGAAGAGAACCTGTTATCATATCAATTAAATGGGATTGCGCTGGACCTATTGCAAGAGCTGTTATTGTTCCAGGTGGTAGCTCTGTTAAACCAGCATCTGCAATAAGAGCTGTTACTAATCCCAACCCCTCCGCTTCTCTCTCTAGCTTCAACATCTCTTCCAGAGATCCGACCTTGACAATAATTTTTTTCTGTCCCTGTGTTCTCCAAATATGTACATTCTCTCTACATGCAGAAGACTCAAGACATTTTATAACAGCTTCTACAGCAGCATGAGCTACTTGAACAGCTAACTTGCCTCTACTCATCTTTATGTCTGTACGTACAACAATAACCTGCTTATACTCTACCTCCATACTAATCTAACCTATGAAACTATTAGTGTTTCCACACTATCAAGCTTATATTCGCGCTCTCTGTATATATGGGAAAGTAGTAGGTGATTACATCAATGAGCTCGATTGTTACACCTGTAGTTATCGAAGCCGCTTCGATAAGAATATGCACAAGTTGCAAAAAGACTATAGCACCTCAAGAAAAAGCAACAAGCTTTAAATGCCCTAACTGCGGGCTTGTTGTAATATGGCGTTGCCAGAAGTGTAGAACACTAAATGTCCCATATAAATGCCCTAACTGCGGATTTGAAGGACCTTAAGGTGTAGAAAATGCCTGCAGTTGTACTTGTTGTAGCAAGAGCTTACCCAAAAGAACTTCTAGAGAAATTCGATAACTTGATTGAGAAAATAGCAGTTACATTTAGAGAAAAAGGTTTAACATTAATGAGGTGGGAACCTATTGATATAGCATTCGGATACAAAGCTCTAGATCTATATGTGATCATGCCAGAAGAACAAGAAGGTGGTACAGACATCCTCGAAGAGACTTTGAGAAACATTGAAGAGATAGACAATGTTGATATAGTCTATATAACTAGGCTAAGTACGTAGGGTCAGCACAAATTGTTCTCTAGAAGGAAAATAGCTTTCAGAATATTTGAATATTTAAGGAGTAGAACTAAGGCATCCATTAAAGAGCTTTACGAAGTTCTATCAAAAGAGTTCGATATATCCTACAGCCAACTCTTAACGCTATTAATGCAACTAGAAATTGAAAGGTTTTTAACAGTAAGCGAAGGAAAAGAATATGTAGTTATACTAAAGAAATAATTAATAATTTAAGAATTTAAACTTTGTAGATATAGTTGTTAACTAGATTTGAACCCTACGGTTGAATACTAATGGGAGTTAATTTAAAGGATTTAATACCTCCTACCTGCCGACAAGAAATAGATGATTTAAGAGTCCTCTCGCGCAAAATCATAGCTCTCGATGTTTATAATGCATTATATCAATTCCTAGCCGCTATAAGGCAACCCGATGGAACACCTCTCATGGATAGCAAAGGAAATATAACAAGCCATTTAAGCGGACTCTTCTACCGAACCATAAACTTAGTGGAAAATGGAATAAAGCCTGTATACGTATTCGATGGCAAACCCCCCGAGCTTAAACACGAGGAACTAGAAAGAAGACGCATCAGAAAAGAGAAAGCAGCCGAACTAATGGTTAAAGCATACAGCGAAGGCGAAGTCAAGGAAGCTGCTAAATACGCTGTTCAAGCAATTCATTTAACAGATCCTATGGTTAAAGAGGCTAAGAGGTTGCTAGAAGCCATGGGAATACCTTATGTGCAAGCTCTTGGTGAAGGAGAAGCTCAAGCTGCATATCTAGCGAAAAAAGGTCTTGCTTGGGCTACAGGTAGCCAAGATTACGACTCGCTATTATTCGGAACCCCAAGGCTTGTTAGAAATCTTACTATTACAGGGAAAAGAAAGCTTCCTGGAAAAGATGTATATGTTGAAGTTAAAGTAGAGTTGATAGAACTAGACAAGCTATTAAAAACCCTTGGAATAACATTAGAGCAGCTAATCGATATAGGGATATTGATTGGCACAGACTACAACCCTGACGGTGTTGAAGGTGTAGGACCTAAAACAGCTCTCCAGCTAGTAAAAACCTATGGATCTCTAGAGAAAGCTTTACGTGTTTTACCAAAAGCTAAATTCCCAGAGGATCCTATGAAAATAAGGGAGTATTTTCTGAAATCGCCTGTAGTAGACTTAGATAAAATTGAATGGAAAGAACCTGATAGAGATGCTGTGATTCAAATACTTGTTAAAGATCACGATTTCTCTTTAGATAGGGTTGAAAACGCTTTAAAACGTCTTGAGAAAGCATACCGAGACTTTATAAAAGGATCTCCAGCATCATTAGATCAGTGGTTCAAATTTTCAAAAAAGTAGCAAATATTAACAGCTTTAGTAACTAATTTTAATCCTGTATACCTCATTGTATATAGAGCTTAACAAGTTTTCAAGCATATCTATTCTCATAGGTATAAACCTGGCATCAGACTTGGGTATTCTAACTATATGCTGAACAGATCCATCGGGTGTCCATACACTATCTATTCCCTGTATTCTGGCAGGCGATATCAGTTGTTGTATGAATTGTTTTGGATCAGATGTTCTCTGAACTATCCTTATCTTTAAACCTAGTCTTTCTTCTAAAGTTTTAGCAAGCCGAATAAGGTTTGGCCTAGATATAGGCTCAGGTATATCTAGTACCACTATAAGTGTTGTATTCACTTTATAGCTCTTCACATAGGTAGTATTCCTAAGAAACTTGAAATTGTTATCATTCTCTAGCTCTAGCAAATGCCTCATTACATCTACCTCTACCTCTAGATGCTCACCACTCTCTATAATCCTTCTACATCTTGGGCACAGCACCCCACTCCTAACACATATAACATCTAATGGTATCTTCACTGTATTGCCCCTCAGTAACCCCCTCAAATTAATACTTTACTACAACTCTCAACATAGCCTTTTTCTAGACGTTCAGCTTATAAATTTAAGTCCTCTAAAAACTATATTCACTATATAAACAAACTCACAGATAACGATCGGGGTGCTTCCAATGCCTTTAACAGACCCAGAGTTAATGAAAATAGTTGAAAAGAGGTTACTAGATAAGAAAGTCTGTAGAAACTGTGGAGCACTAAACCCACCATCAGCTACTAGATGTAGAAGATGTAGAAGTACTAATCTAAGGCCTAAGAAGAAAGCCCTACCTGTAAAGAAGGGTTAGCGACTAGGTGTTAAAAACGTTTACTACTAAGCATATCGCAAAGGCACTTACACAACTAAGAGAATATGGAATTGACGGAGTAATCATAGGTAGCACGTGTATAGACATACTTTTGGGTAGAACATGTGAAGGAGATCTAGATCTTTTTATAACATCTATAAGCCCCCTTCTTGAGGAAAATAAAATTAGGCAGATCGCATTCAGCCATGGCTGGTCAACAGGTACCACAGAGCTAGGTACACCATCTATAACAATGAACATAGACGACACAGAGATAACAATTGAACTCTACGAGAATATAATGGATTTCTACATAGTACCAGAAGCTTTAGATCTATGTAGAAGAACTACAATTATAGATAATATTGAAATAAACTACATAGCTCCAGAATGCTGGATCGTATTTAAAGCACGTAGAGGTTCAGGTAAAGATATGACAGAATTAGCTACAGTAAAGAATATGGTTGAGGAAGGTATGCTGACAATAGATAAGACGTTGATAGAGAAAATAGCTGATCTCTATGAAGATGATAAACACTATATAATTGAAAGACTCAAAACTCTTAAGATACTATAGTAACCAATTCATTTGTTTAATAATTATACCCCATTGTATTCTTAAATATATCACACTACGAGCAAAGATCTAAAGCTTAGAGCATCTTAACTACGTTATTTAAATGAAGTGGGCCCGCGGGGATTCGAACCCCGGACCTCCGCCTCGTGAGGGCGGCGTCCTACCAGGCTAGACGACGGGCCCTTCTACGTTATATGTAGATAGTTGGGAGCCATTATAATTTTTATCATTTATTCTCTAAATAGTGATGTACTGCATACCGAATAAGAAAATTGATGTAATCAGTATCCGTTATCTAACGAAATTAGTTTATGAAGAATATCTATCAATTTATTCTTTTCCCTTATGTATTCAAGGTTTATATCGAATAGCTCTATCTGAGCTTCATCCATCTCATCGTCTGTTTCTACCTTTGAATATATCTCAAGTCTCTCTCTATTCAATTCAATGAAATGACTGCCCCATTTGAATTGGTTCAATACTTTAAGAGCTAAATCTCTAAAGTTCGTTATATAGAGAGCTACAGCAATAGCTTCAGCTGTACTTAGTTTAAATGGTTTTCCGTAGTTTACAGGGTTTGCAGCTATTAATATGGGTAATACTCTCTGAACCCCCTGTTTAAGTGATTTTAGTATACTAATTCCTCTTTTCCATGAAACATCTATAGCTGTTAATCCGCATCTCTCTACATATTCTCTATCAGTTGACTTAATATATGTAGAAGCATAAGGATTTAACACTATGCTACACGATGGAATCTCGTTCAACCTAGTTAACCTGTAGGCTAATCCTCGCCTAATCAATTTTTCAGCTGTACATAGACTAGGCTCATCTTCACCTTTCGTTAATATATAGATCTTCACAAACATCATTTAAATCATACATTTTGATAAACTTTTATAAAACCGTATACTCAGCTACGTTTTTATACCTTTTACTGCAGATAGCTTTAGGTGCTTAAATCGATGCCAAAGGCATTGATACTAATAAATACTGAAGTAGGTGCTGAAGAAGAAGTATTAGATACAATAAAAAAACTTGAAGGTGTTCAAAACGCTAGTCTTGTATACGGAATATACGACTTATTCGTTGAAATAGAAGCTGAAAGCGTCGAGAAACTAAAAGATATAATTACATCTAGAATTAGGAAAATACCTAAAGTTAAATCAACCGTAACGATGATTGTTGTATCAACAAATATTAAAACATGACGAAATAAACAATGGTGCAACCCGAAATAGATTATTGTGTAATACACATCGGTTTAGATGATTTCGATCTATACCAGTTTGGATGTACAACTCATGTTGCTACATATCTTATTCATGAGCTTATCAAATCAATTTCTATACGTTTACTTGATTACTTGAATCTTGTGAGATTAAACCCATCTATACCATGGAAAACCAGGGGAAATGGAGCTATAGCTATACGAATAGCTACACATTGTAAATATTTAGATAAACTTGTTGAAATGGTTAGAAAAATAATTGATGATTACTACACAAAACTAAGTAAACTATTAGGTTTAGAGATATCAGAACCTAACGTTAATCCCGGTGCAATTATCGCTCTTAACCCCTTGCCCCCTATCTATCGCTATCTCTATATTAAAGCTTTAACCGATATTGTACCCCACGAAATTGCTATTGATAAGTTAAAAAAGAGCTCTAACACATTATTAATTGAATCATATAGTGGTAGAGGTATTATAGGGGCTGCGGCTGCTATAGGTTGGATAGAGCATAACTCTGATTACACTTATGAATTGATAACTTATAGATCTAAGTACAGATACCTAGAGCCAAGATGTATTGAAGAATCCTCAGTCCATATACTTGATAACATCATGAGATACACTTTCAATAATGTAGACCCTGAAACAGGTAGAATAATTATAACACCACGGGGCTTAGACCCTGTTCTCTATGGTGTTAGAGGAGATGATGTACAAGAATTAGTTAAAGTTCTTAATATTGTTGAGGTATGTGAACCTGTATCTGGTTGGACTATATTTAGAACTAATCAAGGTACTGATGCACATGCTGTAGAGAGATATGTTTATGAATTAAGATCTTATAGAACTGCTAAGCTAAAGTTAAGGATACTTGAGAAACCGAATATAATCCGCGGAGGTCATGTAATAGTAAGAGCAGGAGATGCTACAGGTGTTATAGATTTAGTATTCTTTAAACCTTCTAAACTTGATACTGTTGCAAAAAAGCTACAGATAGGTGATGAGGTTATAGTACATGGTCATGTTAAACCTTGGATAGATAGGCTATGTTTTCACGTAGAGAAGATATTTGTTGTTAAACAAGTAAAGAGTTACATATGTAAAGCACCCCGATGTCCTATATGCGGGTACAGAATGACAAAAAAAGGATTTGGTAAAGGATATAAATGTCTACACTGTGGTTATACATCAATATATATTGAACCTGAATGCAAATCCAATCCACAAGAAGATCTAAAGAAACTTTTCATACCTACACCATCTGAACAAAAACATCTAATCAAACCATTAAAAAGGTATGGAAGAGAACGCAAAATACATCCACCTCCTATGGAAATTCCCATTGACAATGTTTCGAAAATCGTTGAACCCCTATTGTTCCTGTAGAGACCTCTAAAATCCCACCCAGTTTCACACCCCTAGAATTCGTGTGGAAATTGAAAACACTAAGTCACCCATTTATATATAATTCTATTATAATAATGATGTTACTACAAGAATGCCGATATCATCATATCAACCCCTATTTTTACACAATATAGTTAGTCAAGATTTACTTTATACAAACTATAAATTACAGCTAGAGATAGTTATGGTTCGTAATTAAATCTCGAAATGATATAGTGGGGTGTAAGACTTTATTATAGAATGGTTATAGGTAAGCTAGCTAATGTAAAGGAGTATTACTTACCCTTTTGTTTCCTGTGCAAAAGTATGAAATTATGGGTCCGACCCACAATAACCCGTCTTAAGTCTTCGGCAACATTAGGCTTAGCGGTTCTCCAACCCTCGTACGGAGCTCATTAGGTTGGATCCTTACTCTCCGGAGGACGGCCGTTTCACTGCTCCCGCAAACCTTATCAACAGGTTACTGCTCCCCAGTTGCCTGGGGAGCCTCGCTGTATCATTTTCATTGGTTTGCGGACATATCGTTTCTGTGCCGGAGCCCGGGGGTTTACCCCGGCCCCTTACGGGGCTCCGGTTCCGTACAGAGGACGGTGTTTCCTCGGGCTTTGGAGCCCGTGGTTGCCTGTGGGTCGGACCTGTTTAGTATATTGCTACAGAAATTAATAATTATTGAATTTCACATTATTTAATTCTAAGAGTTATCAGGTTTAGATTTAGGAGTGATTATAGATGTTTAATCTTGCAATTGTTCATGGTTTTAAGAATATTCTTAGTACAAGGATTGTTATAGCTGTTGCATATGTTATGAGGAGTATTACGTATGGTGGAAGCTTTACTTGCTCTTCTATCTCTTCATAAAATCGTATTAAGCCTACGTAGCTAGCTACTGAAGGTGCTTGTCTTTTTTTACGGCTTGACATATTGTTATCCTCTCTTCTATGTTACATTGTTTACTAGGGTTATTAAACTGTTTTAGTTTCTATACAACTTGTTGTAACTATGTCAAGCTTATGTACAGAAGATATGGTGAATTTTTTTGAGGGTTATGATAGAGTTATCGAAGCTCTAGCTAGTAGAAGGTTTATTAAGGTAAAGTGTGGTAGTTTAGTTATACATATTTTCAAAGGTATTAAGAGAGATCACATTGTGTCTCCTTGTAGAATTTGTACCTGTGAGGATTTTATAGTGAATTACATAGGTAAAAACAGGTCTACCCCTTGTTACCATGTTGTAGGGTTTAGAGTAGCAGAGAAACACAATAAGCTTGTTGAGATTGAAGTTGACTATAAAACGTTGTCAAAGATATTAGAGGAAATAGTCTTTGACGGGGTTTCACATACCCTTAGAAAATTATTAAAATCCTCGTAAAGAATGGTGTAGTTTTGGCTGTGAAAAATGAGATGGAGAGGTAAGGTATACAATTTGATAACAAAGATGTTGAGTTATGGTGAAAAAATTCATTTCACACTTATAGATCCTGAGAAAGTTCGTAGTACAGAAGAACTTAGAGATATATTAAAACTTGTTGTAGATGCTGGTACAGATGCTATTCTAATTGGTGGAAGTTTAATGGTTTTCAGCGACGATGTTACAATGATCGCTAAAGTTGTTGAAGAGTTCGATAAACCATCTATACTTTTCCCTGGAAGTATAGCAGGGATTTCACCTTATGCAGATGCAATTCTATTTCTATCCCTCTTGAACTCTGACAACATTTACTATGTTATAGGAGCACAAGTAGTTGCTGCACCTATAATAAAAAGGTTTGGTCTTGAGGTTCTACCTACAGGTTATATCATAGTGGGATCATTTAATTCTTCGGTAAGCTTCATGGGTAGAGCAAGACCCATACCATTGAATAAACCCGCTATAACTGCGGCTTACGCTTTAGCTGCTAAGTATATGGGGATGAAGTTCGTCTATCTTGAAGCAGGTTCAGGTGCTAAAAGATGTATACCACCTGAAACTGTGTCTACAGTGAAGAAGATTGTTGACGATATGATAGTTATCGTTGGTGGAGGTATAAGAGATCCTGAGAAAGCGTACACATTAGCGAATGCTGGTGCAGATATAATAGTCACAGGTACGATAGTAGAGAAAGATGTTAGTAAAGCTGTAGAAATAATTTCAAAACTAAAACACAGATAATATATTGAGTTGAGGTATTAGAGTAGATATTTGAATAATAGATCCTTTAACAAAAATCCTTATCATGGTGTAGCATATTATTTCATAAAAGGTTTAAGACCTTCTTAATGTTAATCATATATGGAGGCTCTATAACTCCTTTCTCTGTTATTATTGCGTTGACTAGATCAGGTGGTGTTATATCAAAAGAAGGGTTGTATACATCTACATCTTCTACGGTTATAGTTACTTTATTTAAAACCTTTCTCACCTCATTAGGATCTCTCTCCTCTATAACAACTCTATCTACAGATGTGTATGGATCTATAGTAGATATTGGAGCTGCAACATAGAAAGGTACACCATGCTTCTTAGCTACTATAGCTACTGTATACGTACCTATTTTATTAATTACATGGCCATCAATTAAAATTCTATCAGCACCAACTATAACCTTGTTAACAAGTCCTTTGTACATTACATAGCCAACCATGTTGTCTGTTATTAGTGCTACAGGTATACCTTCTTTCTTTAACTCCCACACAGTTAGCCTAGCACCTTGAAGCACGGGTCTTGTCTCTGTCGCTATAACCTTGATCTTCTTACCTTTGTACCATGCAATACGTATTACAGCAAGAGCTGTACCAAGAGCTACTGTAGCTAATGCCCCTGCATTACAGTGTGTTAATATAACATCCCCATCATCTATAAGCTTCTCCCCATATTCACCTATACGCGTATTTATCTCGATATCTAGTCTGTAGATCTCTAGTGCTTTATCTACAACAGCTTTTCTAAGCTCATCAACTGTAGAGTAGTGCTTATCTATGACTTCTTCCATCTGGTTTAGTGCCCAGAACAAGTTGTAAGCTGTAGGTCTTGTTCTACGTAAACGTTCTATCGCTTTACGTGCTAAAGCTTTAACACACTCTATACTATCCAATGAAGAGTTATATACAGTAGTTGCAACAGCTAGAGCAGCAGCAACACCTATTGCCGGAGCGCCTCTAATTTCCATATTCTCTATTGCTTTAGCTATACGTTCATAATCATCGCTCTCTTCGTACACCTCTCCTTCAGGAAGAAGCTTGGTATTGATCCACCTAACTTTCCCATTAACCCATTCCAATGCTTTGATCTTTACCAGGTAGACACTCAAAACAGCTCACCTTCTACGGATACACATAATACTGTTTTAACAAGAATAAATTCTTAACGTATACCGTACTTATGTAGTATTTAGTTTAAGTATAGGTTAAGAGATGGTTAAGCTAAATAACTATAAAGCTAAATCAGTGATTGGGAGTAAAATGGTTAAGGATGTTATTGTGGAATATATTAACGGTAAGGCTTACGCTGTAAAAGTGTCTACAGGTATAGCTGAGAAGATGGGTCTAAAGGAAGGTAAGGAAATACCAAAGCCTATCCTACTACACCTAGTTTATACAGGTGTTGCAGAGGTCTACGATGATAAAGGATATAAACTTTCATTTGATGACCTTGTTAAAGTTGTCAACGATATCGATACATTTACAGTGTTCATGGTTCTTCACGATTTGGTTAAGAAGGGTAAGAAGGTTTGTTTAGGCGATAATCCTAGGGAACTACTCTTACTTAGCGAGAAAGCAAGAGTACTCGTAATAGATGAAGATTCCTACATAACAGCTGAAGATTTATACAATCAGGTGGAGAAGGCTATTAAGCAGGAGACTAGGTTAATTATAGCAGTGGTCGATGTTAATGGTGAGATTACGTACTACGAAGTTAATAAAATGGATTTTCCAAGGATTGAGCGGAGGTGATGCCTCTGCAAGTATCTTATGAACCTATACGAGGTTTCAGAGACTACATTCCACCTGAGAGTGAAGTTCTCTCATGGATAACCCAGAGTTTTGCTGATATAGTTAAGAAGTTCGGTTATAGAGAGGTAAGGACACCTGTTGTTGAAAGTTTCCAGTTGTTTGCATTGAAGTCTGGGGAAGAGATTAGGGAGTCGATGTTCGTATTCAAGGATAAAGCAGGGAGAGAAGTAGCCCTAAGACCTGAGGTAACACCTAGTGTTGTAAGAGTTTACCTAAAGGAGATGAGACACTATCCTAAGCCTATAAGAGTGTACTACATTGGCAATGTGTTTAGATACGATGAACCTCAGTTCGGTAGATATAGAGAGTTTACTCAAGCAGGTGTAGAAATCCTTGGTGGGGAAGATCTTCACTACGATGTTGAGCTAGTTGAAGTTTTAGAAGAGTTCTACAATAGCATAGGTCTTAAGAAAAGAATATATAAGGTTAACAATATAGCAGTATTTAAAGAGATAGCAAAGAGAGCTAATATCGATGGAGCTGAGCTAGATAGGTTTCTACACTATCTAGATAAAGGGGTGTATGATAAAGCTTCAGAGTTACTTAGATTGAAAGGGATGTATGAAGAAGGAGAGTTAGTTGATGAACTTTCGCAGTTAAAGGAATCGATAGACAAGTTAGAGGCTATGAAAAATATAGTGTTGAGAGCTAGAGCTTCAGAAGAATTGATGAAGCATGTAGAAATCTTGGAGAAATACCTAGAGATGGTTAAAAGCATAGGTGCTGAAGTAGTTGTTGAACCGGCTTTTGCTAGAGGTATTGCTTACTACACTGGAATAATATTCGAGGTCGTGGTACCAGGGTTCCCTGTGAGTATAGCTGGGGGTGGTAGATACAACGATCTTACATGTGTTTATGGAGGTGAGAGTTTAGCTACAACAGGTTTTGCTATAGGAGTTGAAAGAACCATGCTTGCATTAACCAGCGGTGGAGAAGCTCTACCATATACTAAAGGTACTCAGATTCTTGTCTTACTACTTGTAGACGATCTACAAGCTTATTCAAAGATTTACAGCTTGGTTAAAGACCTTAGAGGAAAAGGTTTTACTACACAATTCGAATTAACCCCTCCTACTAAGCTCAGTAAATGGCTAGAGTATGCTTCTAAGAGCTCTATAGACTATATAATTATCGTAGGGAAGAAAGAGCTTGAGTCTAATAGTGCGACAGTTAGGGATATGAAGAAATGGTTGCAAACAGTTGTTAAACTAGATGAAATTCCTAAAATCTTAGTTTTAGGTGCTTAGTTTTATGAAGTTAGAGAAAGTTGAGGATGTGAAGCTGAGTAAGGGTATGGGTGTAGAGGATCTGGTGAAGGTATATGGGAGAATCCATGGTTTTATGTCTTCTCATCTCTACGAAGCTATAGAGATTATTAAGGAGATGAAGAAGGAATGCGATGTTAGATTCCTAAGTTTTACAGGTAATATAGTGGCTACAGGTGTTAGAGGTATACTAGCTCAGTTAATAGAGGAGAAAGTATTCAATGTAGTTATAACCACTTGTGGAGCTGTGGATCATGATATAGCTAAGAGCTTTGGCGGTTTATATGCTAAAGGGTTTTTCGATGTAGACGATATTGAGTTACACCGTAAGAATATCCATAGGCTAGGAAATGTGTTTATACCTATCGATAGCTACGGGCCTCTGATCGAACAAGTTGTTAAGAATATGTTAAACGAGTTAAAAAAGCAGAACCTAGGCAAGGTTTGGAGTATACGTGAGATTCTACATGAAATTGGTAAGAGGATAAACGATGAATATTCAATCCTCAGAGCTGCATCGAAGACAAGTACTCCTATCTATGTACCAGGTTTTCTTGATGGGGCTTTTGGAACAACTTTATTTATGTTTAAACAGTTCAACAAGTTCGATATAGATGTTTTCGCTGATGAGAAAGAGTTAGCAGATATAGTTTTTAGATCTAAGTGTATGGGAGCTTTAATAATTGGTGGAGGTATAAGCAAACACCATACGCTATGGTGGGCACAGTTCAAAGAAGGATTAGAGTACGTAGTCTATGTGACTACAGCAGTAGAGTGGGATGGATCTCTTAGCGGGGCGCGCCCAAGAGAAGCTATTACGTGGGGTAAGGTTAAAGAGAGATCTAAACAAGTAGTTGTATACTCAGATGCAACACTAGTACTCCCAATAATAGCTTATGCAGCTCTGTACTTGTAGATCAAGGAATAAGGTATACCTCGTTATAAGAGCAGAATAGTTATTTACACAAACCTTATTAAGGTAAAACGTTAATTAAGATATACTGTTTATAGGTTTCCCAAATACCGAGCTTAGATATAGGGTAAGGTAAGGGATTACAACAGCTGTTGTGGAGTATCAAAATGAGTTCGTCAACTCTAGAGAAGTTTAAGAGTATTAGCCCTGCAGAGTTTTTCTATCGAAACAAAGAGATAGCTGGTTTTTCAAATCCTGTTAGAGCTTTGTATCAATCTGTTAGAGAGCTTGTGGAAAATGCTCTCGATGCTACAGATGGGCATGGGATTCTACCAGATATAGAGATATCGATTGATAGACACCCTGAGAAGCTTAATGTATATAGGATTACGGTGAAGGACAATGGCATAGGTATTCCAGGGGAATATATACCTGAAGCATTTGGTAAGGTTCTATTTAGTTCTAAATATGTTCTTAGACAGTCGAGAGGTCTTTTTGGTTTAGGGGCTAAAATGGTTGTTCTCTATGGCCAGATAACAGTTGGAGAACCAGCTGAGATAATATCAGCTACAATTGGCTCGAAAAAAGTTTATATGTATAGAGTTGCCATTGACATTAAAGAGAATAGACCTCTAATTCTACACAAAGCTATTTGGATTAATACCGCTAATTGGCATGGAACGATAGTCCGGGTGGCTATAGACGGTGACTGGGGTAGGGCTAAGCAGAAGGTACTTGATTACGTAAAGAAGACAGCTATAGTAACACCGTATGCAAATATGGTGTTTAAAACACCTGATGGGGAGGTATTCATATATCCGAGGGTTGTTAGCAAAGTTCCTCCACCGCCTAAAGAGACGAAACCTCATCCACATGGAGTAGATTTAGAGATGCTTAAGGCTATGATGAGCGAGACTAAAGCTGAGACGCTTCTAGAGTTCTTAGCTTCGGAGTTCCAGGGTGTAGGAGAGGTTACTGCTCAGAGATTTCTCCAGACATATGGCTTCGACTTAAGTAAGAAAGTTAAAGAGCTTACAACTGAAGAAATTGAGAAGTTTGTAAAGTTTTTGAAAGAGTACAACGAGTTTAAGAAGCCTAAAGCAGATCATCTATCACCTATAGGTGCTGAACTAATAAAGATTGGGCTTAAGCAGATACTGAAACCAGAGTTTGTTGAAGCGGTAACTCGTAAGCCGGTTGTATATGAAGGTCATGCGCTTATAGTTGAGGTAGGGATAGGGTATGGAGGCTCTATACAGCCGTCGGAGCAACCTATACTACTTAGGTATGCTAATAAGATTCCCCTTCTATATGATGAGAAAAGCGATGTAGCTTGGAAAATTGTTTCAGAGAACATAGACTGGAGGTACTACGAGATAGAGTTTCCAGCACCGATAGCTATCCTTGTCCATATATGTGGAACTAAGATACCTTACAAAGGTGTTGGCAAGGAGAGTGTAGCTGATGTCCCTATTCTAGAGAAGGAGATAGAGGATGGGGTAAGGCATGTTGCTAGAGCTCTGAAGCAGTATCTAGTGAAGAAGCAGAGAGAAGAAGAAGCTCTAAGGAAAGCTTACACAATAACAAGGTATATACCTGAGATATCTACAGCGCTATCGGTTTTTGCTTCATCGAATCCAGAGAGAATTGACCCTCAGGTGTTTGAGGTTAAACTCTTCGAAATGGTTAAGTCTAAGTACAGCGAGGTTCTAAAGCATATTTCTTCATTGAGAGATATTGTGATACATAGTGAGTAAACGGTGGAAATATGTCTTCCCATATGTTTACATCTAAAGTTGATCAAAAGGTTAGGATAGCATCAGCTGACAAGCTGAGGTCTAGATTCCTAGAGTTAGCGAAATCTGTGCTTAACGGAGAAGAACCTAGGATGATTATACCTAAGAGAACGCTTTCGAATACTATATACGATAAAGAGAGGAAACTTCTTTTGTTAGGATCTGAGAACTTTGAGAGAAGGTTTCTAGATGTAAGAGAAGCTAGGAAGTTTATGCAAACACTTTTAATGGCTAGAATAATATACGATTCTCTAAAGAATAACGAATACCCAACGATAAGAGATCTATACTATAGAGGTAAGCATACAATACGCTATAGATCTTTTAAAGGTTCTATAGAAGAGGAGAATACATGGGATGAACAGAAAGAAAGTGATGGAGTTCTAAGAGATATAGAGGTATATGTAGGGCTTCTTAGAGAAGATATGCTTATACTCAGCAAAGAGAAAGGCAAGGTTGTAGGAGATATAAGGATTAGATCTGGAGACGATGTTATAGACTTGAGCAAGATGGGTCACGGAGCTTACGCTATAGAACCTACACCAGATCTTATAGAGTTTCTCGATGTGAATGCAGAGTTTGTACTAGTCGTAGAGAAAGATGCTGTTTTCCAGCAACTACATAGAGCAGGGTTCTGGAAAAAATATAGAGCTATCCTAGTTACAAGCGCAGGTCAACCTGATAGAGCTACAAGGAGATTTGTAAGGAGGTTAAACGAAGAGCTAAAACTCCCTATCTACATACTAACAGATGCAGATCCCTACGGATGGTATATATACAGCGTCTTCAAAATAGGCTCTATAACACTATCATATGAATCTGAGAGATTAGCAACACCTAACGCTAAATTCCTAGGGGTAAGTATGACAGATATATTCGGAGATAAGAATAAAAAACCATACCTTAGTGAAATAGAACGAAGAAACTTTATAATCAAAGCAAAGAAAACAGATATAAAGAGAGCACAAGAACTTCTAAACTACGAATGGTTTAAATCAGAGAAATGGATAAAAGAAGTAAACATCTTCCTCGAAAAACATAGTAAACTAGAGATAGAAGCTTTAACAGGTAAAGGACTCTACTTCCTAATGGATATATACATACCAACAAAGATACAAACACAAGACTTCATAGACTAAACCAAAATACTAACATAACAATCAAAAACTTCAGCAAACTCGAAATAACTTTAAATCCGCGGCAACCAAATAAACTACATAGTGCCGCCGTAGCTCAGCTGGGAGAGCGCCCGGCTGAAGAAACCAAGGCTTCAGGCACCGGGCGGTCGGGGGTTCAAGTCCCCCCGGCGGCACCAAAACCTAAATGCCGGGGTGGCCGAGAGGTCCAAGGCGGCGGGCTGCAGTGGTCTCCGGCTCCGCCCACCGAAGAGACCCGTTAACTCCCGGGTTCGAATCCCGGCCCCGGCTCCAAATAGTTTGTGTTATTTTGTTTATTGTCATGGGATAAGCAGATAAACTTAAATCCGTTGTTATTACATCTGCATATCTATGGGGCCCGTCGTCTAGCCTGGTAGGACGCCGCCCTTACGAGGCGGAGGTCCGGGGTTCGAATCCCCGCGGGCCCACTAAAACCTAGGATTTTTGTTTTTGGTAGGAAGATGATGAGTAACGCAGGCCTAGGAGAATAAATGATGGGACCCCTTTGTCTGATAACATCTGTTTTACTGAGTAGTATCTATTCTTGGTAGCATTGTTAGTTCTAGAAACTGTAGATAGGTATTGCTTAATGTAAACACTGTTACTATTGTTGAGATAGGTTTGCTATATTTTGTTGATGGGAATCCTAGTATTGTTCTCGTTATATTGTATGGATAGAATTCTACTGTATATATCTCCCACCCCATATGGTATGCATAGAATCTTATACTCCTACCATTGACAATCCATGTCCCTGTAATTCTTGTTGAAGCTGAGATAGAGCTGTATGGCTGGTACCATATAGTTGTGTTCTCTTTATTGATTTCAGCACAGGATAGATTAGATACAACGATATATGTACGTGCTGTCGATGGATCTGCGTAACCTGGGTAGAATAGGTTAGCGTAGAGCCATCCCTTTGTAGTAGTTCCAAGGTCTATACATATGTCTAGCCAGTAAACAGCTTGGCTAACTATGTCAACACCTAGGGTGTTATCCTCTCCATCTATAAGGTTGCTGGGGTATACATTATAATCTCCGTTATATAGTACCGAGATATACATACCTTCGCTAGGATTACTAGGTCTATACTGTACGTAGACTTTTTCTTTCCCGAAGGTGTGGAGAATCTCTTCTTCCCATGTAGCTATAGCTACACTATCCTCTGGAACAGCATAGATATAGAAATATGTTTCAGGAGCTACAACTCTTTTAACTCTGTAGACTAGGTGATTCCACGAACTATTACCGTAGTACCTAGGCGGTACTCTCTCATAGCTCCAAAAACCTCTATACATAGATAAAGCATTGTTAAAACCTTGGTTACTAGAGCTACAGAAAACATTGTTATTAACAGTTTCTACACATACCCTATCTATATCCAAACCACTGAAACCTGTAGATATATTAACGTTTCTCCCAGATTTAACAATAGAATTAACTTCTCTAACAACGAGGGTTCTATTCTTCAACTCTATATACATCAAATCAACTAGAGAATCTCTAGAACCCTTGTTAACCAAAGTAACAACACCGCTATTTATAGCAATATCTAGGTATTCCTTAGCTTTCTCAATACTCTCAACAGCACTTCTAGCCACACTATATATAGTATTCAACCAATCTGTAGCTACATAAGTTATAATAAGCAGTACAGAAATTAAAACAACAGTGCCTATGTACTCACTTTGACCACGGATCATATACCTTCACCTCGAAAACCATTAACATATCTCCATCACTTCTAAAAACTTTGAGAGGTAAATCACGGAGCAAAGCAATGCAACTTCTATTAATAAACAGGTTCTCTAAGTAATCTCTATAAACAATAGTTAAGTTTACTCTCAAACCAATTCTAAAAACACATAAATACCTACTATCGCTAAAACCATTGAGACTAGATCTACAGAGAGTAACATTACGAAGCAGAACAGTTTCTAAACCTGAGACATTGTAGCATACAACATAGCCATAGATATAGCTTTGCTTAGGTCTGTACACAGAATATAAACTAGTTGAGTACGTATAGATATAGATAGCGATAGCAGATGATATAGCTAACAACACTGTAAATGCAACAAAACTCGATACACCTCTAAAAATACACATAATATGTAACTTCATAGACCCCCATGAAGTCTAAGAGCTAAAAAATGTTCCAAAAATTCTAAAAATGTGTACATATGTATGCACTTGTATTTTAGCTGTGTATACATGTGTAGACGCTCGCCTTATATAGGTAACTCATAGCAATAACCTATTCAGAGTGGGTGAATTTAAACCATGTCAAATCTAAAACAAATCCTTACACACATAGTATTAGCAATATTAGTGGTATCAATAGTGTTACCAATAGCTACAACAGTAATAGGTCAAATAACAGCAGTACAAATAGTTAGCGTTACATCTCCAGCATATCCAGGAGAAACAGTTGCTATCACAATGGATATAGGTTTAGCTACAACAGTAACAGTAAGACTATGTAACGATGCTGACTGTACATATACCTGGGCTTCACAGGTATTCACACCTCCAACACCTGGTATATACACATTAACATTGGCATTACCAGATAAACTACCAGGTCTTACGAATTGGAACTCAACCTGTAGATATGGATATGTTTCAGTATCCACAGTATTTGGAGGTTTATCACAAGCATTCTGTATAGCTCCAAAG